>JAABUN010000676.1_pt1 | contig 84872 bp, 71 predicted proteins | sample 5559311 | NCBI WGS metagenome assembly JAABUN01 (sample SAMN10711877, study PRJNA513370) | rock metagenome | isolation source: Antarctica rocks | place: Antarctica: Victoria Land, Siegfried Peak sud
TAATAACGTAAAAAGAGTAGAAAAATTAATCAATAACAGACCCATCAGAAAATTTGACTACAATTCAGCTAATGAGGTATATTTAATAAAATCAGCTGTTGCACTTATTGCTTGAACACAGCAAACAATTAAAAATTATTTTCTAAAAATTATAAATCAGAATAAATGTCAGACCATTATTATAACGCGGAAGATCTTAAAAAATTTGGAGCAATAGGCGATTATCAAAAAGAACTTGCAGATAAATTTTTTTCATGGTATGGAGCAGTTTTTAAAGACAGTGCGCTGTCTGCCAAAGAAAAATCGTTGATAGCTTTAGCCGTGGCTCATGCAGTGCAGTGCCCATACTGCATAGATGCCTACAGCAGTGATGCTTTTGAAAAAGGATGGAGCGAAGCCCAAATGATGGAAGCACTTCATGTAACTGCTGCCATAAGAGGCGGTGCATCTTTGGTGCATGGCGTGCAGATGATGAATAAGGTTAATAAGATTGCAATGTAAACCTTGACCCAAAAGGGGGAGGAAAAAGACAATAAAAAAATTTATAATTCTCTAAGCCCCTTTAGGGTTTGGGGTAAAGCGCCTTTAGGGGTTTGGGTATGAAGTCATTAAAAGCAGAAGGAAATATTTTAGCTAATACTCATTACCAGGTAGAGTTGTTAGAGACTGATAATCACAATGCATATCGTCTTGTGCCATTTCAGCAAAACCTGGAAAGGGCAGGTTTGTTTCCGTTACTGCCAACTCATTTGGAGATTTTTCAGGTGAATGTCGGCAAAATGTGTAACCAGGTTTGCAAACACTGCCACGTAGATGCAGGCCCGGACAGGAAAGAAATAATGACGCGTGAAACAATGCAGCAATGCATTGAGGCATTAGCAAGTAATCCATCTATTGGCATTGTTGATATAACAGGTGGTGCACCTGAATTAAATCCAGATTTTCGCTGGTTTATTGAAAACATCAAAGTATTGGGCAGGCACATCATTGTTCGTTGCAATCTTACCATCATTCTTGCCAACAAACGCTTTCATGACCTTCCTGATTTTTTCAGGCTTCATAATGTTGAGGTCGTTTCATCTCTTCCTTTTTATACGAAAGACAGAACGGACAGGCAACGTGGCAACGGCGTTTTTGAAGATTCTATTAAAGCCTTGCAAATGCTAAATGCTGTAGGTTATGGAATACCGGGATCAGGTCTAACGCTAAATCTTGTTTACAATCCAGCGGGAGCTTTTCTTCCTCCAGACCAGTCTGTGTTGGAAAAGGAATATAAAGTTGCTCTTGCAAAAGATTTCGGTATTTATTTCAACAATCTTTTCACGATTACCAATCTGCCTATAAGCCGGTATTTGGATTACTTGTTGAATAGCGGGAATTATGAAAAATACATGGAAAAGCTTATTAATGCATTTAATCCTGTTGCCGCTGCTAATGTTATGTGCCGGAACACTATTTCAATTGGTTGGGATGGGTACCTGTACGATTGCGATTTCAACCAGATGCTCGACCTTAAAATAACCAGCAAGGGAAAGCATATATCCAGCTTCAACACTTCAGAATTAGTTAATCGGGAGATTATAGTCAACCAGCATTGTTATGGGTGTACTGCGGGGGCTGGGAGTAGTTGTGGTGGAGCAGTCGGGTAAATACTTTACTTCTATTGATATCACTTTTCAGATGTCAAATTTAAGCAACTCCTTTAAGTCTTTACGAAAGGAAGTAATAAAGCTTCAGCAATCATTACCCATCATAGGTTAATCGCATTTTATCAGAAATTGTTTCTTTTCTTGTTACAACTTAACACTGAATAATATGGATCTTAAAAAAGAAGCTGCAGCAAAAGCAATTACTTTAATCAGGGATAAAACTATAGTAGGATTAGGAGCCGGTTCAACCATAGCACATGACGTTGAATTTTTAAAAAAAGAAATAGAAAATGGATTACAATTAAAATTTGTTGCTTCCTCTTTTTCTACAAACCAATTATTATTAAAAAATAACTTTACTGTTTTGCAAGCATCTCTATTAAGTAAGATTGATATTTATTTTGACGGATGTGATCAGCTTGATAAAGAACGCAATGCCTTGAAAAGCGGGGGTGGAATTCATACACAGGAAAAATTATTGGCTTCTATGGCTGACCAATTTGTATTGATAGGCGATGAGACAAAACTTGTAGAAAATTTTGATAACCGGTTTCCTGTAGTTATTGAGCTTATTCCTGAATCAGCAGCATTTGCCCCAGCCAAAATTCAAAATCTTTTTACCGGATCAAGAAGTAGCTTCAGGATAAGTGATAAAAAAGACCGTCTTGTTGTTACAGGTAATGGCAATTATCTATTAGACGTATGGCTTAACACCTGGCCTGATCTTGCAACAATCAACCCTGTTTTTAAAACTGTTACCGGTGTTGTTGAAACATCTTTGTTTTACAGGATGGCTCATAAAGCTATAATTGCCAGAAAAGACGGAGTGAAAATTTTGGAATGATACTGAAAAAACCTAAACTTTTAAGGAAGCAAACAATATGAGAAAAGATGCAAAAAGAGTTACAGATGAACGAAATGCGTCGCAACGATGACCCCATAAAAAACTACTGCCGGTATCAAAAAAATGACATACGGCAGTAGTTCTAAATTTTAAAATACTTTATTTTGATTGAGATTAAACAGCAAAACTATCCGCTTCTCTATAAGCTTGCACCAGGGCAATTTCACCTTCTTTTCCTTTTATTGATTTGCCGTGCTCCATACCCAATACTCCTTTGTAGCCCTTTTTATGCAGGTGCTGAAAAATATTTTTATAATTAACTTCCCCGGTTCCAGGCTCGTTTCTGCCCGGATTATCACCTATTTGTACATATGCCATCTCATCCCAGCAGGCATCAATATTCACAATTATATCTCCTTCGTTTCGCTGCATATGATAAATGTCGAAAAGAATTTTACATGAAGGACTATTAACAGCTCTGCAAATCATATAAGTCTGATTTGAAGTTCTCAGGAAAAGATCAGGATTATCACTGAGCGGTTCCAATACCATGGTTAAACCGGCTGGCTCCAGTACTTTAGCACCCAAACGTAAAGCCTCAATAACATGGGCCGTTTGTATATCGATAGGCAGCTTTCTTTCAAAATAACCAGGTACAACTGTTGCCCATTTTGCATTGACCCGCTTACCTACCTCAACTGCCTTAGTACAAACAGAAACGAATGTATCGTAAAACTCCTTTTTACCTGTAGTAAGTGAAATTTTCCAATTATCCCCTGCATCTATTACAAATACCCCCATTCTCATTCCCAGTCGGTTAAGTTCCTTCCCGATTTTTTCCTGTACATCTACCGGTCTTGCCATTAAGCCATTGTCTTCAAGGCTTCTGAAGCCCTGGTCGTGCATATACTTTAGCTGGTCTATAAGATCTTTGCCCGCATTGTTTTCAAACATACCAAAGTGCGGAGCATAATCGCAGGTAAACGTCTTTGCGGCATTTTTATCATAAGCTTTTTCATTTAAAGTATTAGCTAATGCAGGTTGAGCACCGACCAACGCAGCAGCACTTCCTAAAACACTCTGGTGAAGGAATTTTCTTCTTTGCATAAAGCAATCGTTTTGATAGTTTAAAAGATGTTATAAATTTAGAACTTTAAAAGTAATAAAGCGTAGTGAATAAACCTGCAACAACATTTTTATTTATTGTCATTTGCTTTGCAACATCTGCACAATATAAAAAATACAGTTTTCAGCAGCCAAAAATGGGCTCTCCTTTCAATATAATAATATATGGTCTTGACTCCGCTAAGGCTGAAAATGCAGCTCTTGCTACATTTAGAATGATAGATACGCTCAATGAAATTTATAGTGATTACTTACCTGATAGTGAGCTAAACATGTTGTGTGCTACATCGGGTACAGGAAAATGGGTAAAAGTTTCAGAGCCATTATTTACTATTTTAAAAAAGGCCTGTCGTTCCGGTAATATTAGTTCCGGCAGTTTTGATGTAACAATGAGTCCGGTTATAAGACTGTGGCGTACAGCCCGGAGGGAAAAAAGGCTTCCTGATAAGGACAGTTTGATTGCCGCTAAAAAACGGGTAAGTTATAAATATATTAGTCTGGATTCGGCACAAAAAAGCATAAGACTGGAAAAAGCCGGTATGCAGTTAGACCTGGGTGGTATAGCCAAGGGTGAGACTGCACAAAGAGCATATGTACGGCTATGTGAATTAGGATATCCTTATTCGTTACTGGATGCAGGCGGAGATATAGTAGCAGGCAATGTGCCACCACAAGTGGAAGGATGGAAAGTTGCCATCAACCTTCCGGAAACTGAAGAACTAATGAACCAGCAATTATTGCTGCGAAATAAAGCCGTTACCACATCAGGGGATCTGTATCAATACCTGGAATTGAACGGTGTTCGTTATTCTCATATTATTGACCCTGCTACAGGGTGGGCTTTAACCAACTCGCGTAATGTAACTGTAATAGCTGACAACGGTACTGATGCAGATTGGCTTACCAAGGCCTGCAGTATTTTACCAATAAACAAAGCATTGAAGCTGATAAAAAAATTTCCATCTGCAGAGGTGCAGATAGCTATTTTAGAAAATAACAAACCCCGTTTTTATCGCTCACCGGGTTTTCTGTCATACTTTAAGCAGGTAAAGGATGAAAAGTAATATACAACATTTGAGTAAGTCACTCTTTCAAAATAACTTCAATATTCGCTTTCTCTTTATCCTTTTGCTTTTTGTGGGCCAGACATTTGTTCTCTGATTAAACATTCTTGCGTCGCACTCTTGTACGGCAAACCATGGGCAGCTTTTCTCACATTTTTTTCGGTTAAGCAGTTTTTATCTGCGTAAGTTATTTTGAAACTTCCACTAAGAAGAAATTAAAAATTGAACGGAACTATAAATTTAATTATTTTTGAATTTGATACGAAATTTGTAAGGAGATTGTTATCTTTTTAATATTCAATAAACAATGGACAATACTCAATATTCAATTATACTGCGGAAAAAAGGATTGCTTTCATTCAGAATTGAACATTGAAAGTTGAGAATTGAACATTTTCTTCTTAAGTTAATAAGATTGGATATCAAAGGTCTTAATTATGATTAAATTCTAAAATCAAAAACTTACGATTAATAATGTTTATCGTGACATGATTAAATGGGCTAAAAAGAAATAAAACATTCAAAATAATGTCCGTTTAAACATTTTTATAAGTTGAATTAAAATTAAAGTATAATTCTTGCTATAATTTGATTGCGTTTTCTATTCTTAATCTTTATAAACCCTCCTTGAAAAAATCACAACTTTTTGAAATAACGATGAGAAAACTTATTTTTTTCTGTGCCCCATATATAATTATTTGTTTGGTGCCAGGAAGAATAATTGCACAACCTGCTACAGATTCTTTTAGTTCTTATAACCAGTCTATTACCGGCACTGAAATAAGATTTAAGATGATGCCTGTAAAAGGGGGAAGTTTTATAATGGGAAGTGATACAAAGGAAAAAGGAAGGAAGCCGGATGAAGGTCCGGCAAAGGAAGTGGCAGTATCTTCATTTTGGATCGGTGCTTATGAAGTAACTTATGATGAGTATGATGCTTTTTTTAAAGATGAAACTTTCACAAGAAACCAAACTGCGGACGCTATTACAAGGCCAAGCCCTCCCTACATAGATCTTACATTAGGTATGGGAAGACAAGGTGGTTTTCCTGCTAACAGCATGTCTCAATATGGTGCTTTGATGTATTGCCGCTGGTTGTATAAAAAGACAGGTGTTTTTTATCGCTTACCGACAGAAGCAGAGTGGGAATATGCCTGCCGGGCAGGAAGCAAGAAAGCTTATCCATTTGGAAATGATACTACAGGACTAAGCAATTATGCCTGGTATAAAAATAACAGTGATAATAAATATCATAAAACCGGTCTTAAACAGCCTAATAAACTCGGTTTATACGATATTATGGGGAATGTGGCAGAATGGACAATGGATCAGTATGACGAAAATTATTTTACAAGGCCTGAAACAGCATCAAAAGATCCTATAATCAAACCATCATCAAGACATCCACGAACACTTAAAGGAGGAAATTATCAGGACGTTGCAACAGAACTTCGCAGCGCAAGTCGTTTAAAATCAAATCTTGATTGGAACCGAAGGGATCCCCAGATACCAAGGAGCAGGTGGTGGAACGCCGATGCTCCTTTCATAGGTTTTCGTGTAGTCAGGCCTGCAGTTAAACCTTCCGAAGAAGAAATAAATAAGTTTTTCGCTCTTTATATAGATAATTATTAAAAATCCTTCCTTAAAACCTACATTTTCTAACGTTAAAAATTGAAATATGAATAAAGAAAACAACAATGCCCAATCCAGAAGAGATTTTGTAAAACAAACTTCGCTGGCAGCAGGAGGAATTCTTGCTATACCAATTCTTTCAAAAGCCAATTATTTTTCAGGCGCTTCTGATGTAATTAAAATAGCCATTGTCGGATGCGGCGGCAGAGGTACAGGAGCTGCAGTACAGGCACTCAGTACTAAACAAAATGTACAACTGGTAGCTATGGCAGATGCATTTCGCGACCGCCTTGACAGCAGCTATAAAAATATAGGAGAAGCCTTAAAAGAAAGCGGCTTAGAAAAAAAACTCCAGGTAAAAGAAGAAAATAAATTTGTAGGCTTCGATGCCTATAAACAAGCTATTCCTCTTGCCGATGTAGTGATATTAGCAACACCTCCCGGTTTTCGTCCAATACATTTTGAAGAAGCTATAAAGCTGAACAAACATGTATTTATGGAAAAACCTGTAGCTACCGATCCTGCTGGTATTCAAAAAGTATTGCAGGTAGCCGAAGATGCAAAAAAGAAAAAGCTGAATGTCGTTGTAGGTTTGCAACGCCGCTACCAGACTTCTTATCGTGAAATCATGAAGCGGATTAAAGATGGTGCTATCGGAGATATAACGGCTGCACAGGCTTATTGGAACAGCGAAGGAGTTTGGGTTAACCCACGTAAACCGGGCATGACCGAGATGGAATACCAAATGCGTAACTGGTATTATTTTGTATGGTTGTGCGGAGACCATATTACCGAACAGCATATTCATAATATAGATGTTATTAATTGGGCTCTTGACAGCTATCCTGTCAGTGCACAGGGAATGGGAGGTCGTGAAGTAAGGAAAGGAAAAGATTATGGTGAAATCTTCGATCACCATTATGTAGAGTTTCAATACGGCGATGGCACTCTTTTAAATAGCCAGTGCCGGCATATTAAAGGAACTATGAGCAAGGTGGATGAATTGATAGTTGGTACAAAAGGGAAAGTCTTTTTTGACGATGCACGTATCACTGATTTGAAAGGAAAAGTAATATACCAGTTTGATAAGAAAAATGAGAACCAGCCTTACCAGGCAGAACATGATGAATTATTTGCTGCTATTGCAAACGGACAATACAAATTCTGGGATGCAGAGCGTGGAGCGAAAAGCACTATGACATCTATCCTGGGCAGAATGGCAACTTATTCAGGGCAGGTAATTGCATGGGATAAGGCGATTAACAGTGGTATTGATTTACATCCTGCAGCTTATTCGTGGGATGCAAAATTACCGGTTATGCCTAACAACGAAGGATTGTATGCAGTTGCAGTCCCCGGTGTTACAAAGTATGATGTGGCGGTTAAATAAGGAAGATCAAAAGTTGTAATGCAACTTCTAAAGTTTTTTCCTGTTCTATTATTAAAAACCATTGATTAAAATTTAATCAATGGTTTTTATTTTTTATTGCTGGTATAAGTGAGGACACAACCGGAGCCGAAACAAGTTTCAAAAGCTAAGTACAAATACTCTTCCCTATACATGCTGAAGGATTAGTATTTTCGCGAATAATTTATGAGAATGCTAAAAACATTATTATTTACTCTTCTTCTTCTTTCTAACGCATCTTTATTTTCTCAAACTGTTATTCAACGTGATCCTGCTATTGAACAAATGGTAAAGGAAGCATCGTCAGACTCTTTGAGATCATATATACAGCAAATGGTAACTTTTGGTACCAGAAGTACTCTAAGCGAACAAACTGATAAGAAAAAAGGCATAGGAGCTGCACGAAATTATGTGCTCTCAAAGTTCCTCGAATTTGGCAGGCAATCAGGTGGAAGGTTAACGGCAATGATTGACACCACAACTATTGCAGCAGATGGCAAAAGGATAGATGTGCCTACGCTATTAGGCAACGTGATGGCTACGCTGAAAGGGACAGATCCTGCAGATAAAAGAATATTTATAATAAGTGGTCACCTCGATAGCAGGGTTACAGACGTTATGAACCGTACAGCAGATGCACCGGGAGCAAATGATGATGGCAGTGGAGTAGCGGCGGTAATAGAGTGTGCAAGAATTATGAGCAAAAGATCTTTTCCGGCAACCCTTATTTTTGTGGCAGTAAGCGGTGAAGAACAAGGTTTGCTTGGCTCAGGCTATCTTGCAGATAAAGCAAAAAAATTAGATTGGAATATTGAAGGCTTATTGAATAATGACATAATGGGCAGCAATAACAGCAGTGAAACTAAAATAATTGATAACACCCGCATTCGTGTCTTCAGTGAAGGGATGCCTGCTTATGAACTTGAAAAAAATGCTGCTGCTATCAGAAGCTTTGGCCTTGAAAACGATGGACGGTCAAGACAACTTGCACGTTATGTAAAGGAAATTGGCGAACGTTATGCAGACAATATTGAAGTGGTATTAATATATCGCAACGATCGTTTTCTGCGTGGAGGCGATCATACTCCGTTTGTTCAAAACGGCTTTGCAGCAGTCCGTTTAACAGAAATGAACGAAAACTTTGAACACCAGCACCAGGATCTGAGAAAGGAAAAAGGTGTGCGTTATGGCGACCTTGCTGAGTTTATGGATTTTGAATACCTGAGAAAGAATACTGCAGTTAATCTTGCCAATCTTGCCAACCTTGCCAAAGCACCATCTATGCCGCAGGAAGTAAAAGTGGATGTGAAAGACCTTACTAACTCTACCTACCTTTATTGGAAAGCATCGGCCACAGGAAAAGTACAAGGGTACTATATACTTATGCGTGAAACGGCTTCTCCCACATGGCAAAAAAAGATATTTACAACAGGAACAAATATCAGGTTGCCCTATTCTAAAGACAACTACTTTTTTGCTGTACAATCTGTATCTAATGATGGTAATGAAAGTCTGCCGGTGGTACCCTCAGTGGGAAAGTGATAAGTTAGGCTAATTTATTTTATACTTCTTCATTTCAAGTTATTTAAATCTGAAGTAACATTTTACTTTTTTAAAGGTTGTTCATTTACAGAATCCTTTTTTCTCTTAAAAAATTTTATATTAATTTTTTTATCATAAGAAATAAGAAAGTAAGTTTAAGTTTTAAATTTTTTGTTTAAGTTTATTCAATCTTAATAACCACCTAACAACATGGATCAATCATTTCAATCTCAAGCCCCGCTTCCGCAAACACCACCAAAGAACTGGCTTGTTGAGTCTATTCTCGTAACGTTGTTTTGTTGTCTTCCATTTGGAATAGCAGGTATTGTATTCGCCTCACAGGTTAATAGCAGACTTGCAGCAGGGGATTACAACGGAGCCTTGCAGGCATCCAGTAATGCGGCAAAATGGACAAAGATCGGTTTTTGGACAGGAATTGCTGTTATTATTGCTTCTTTTGTTTTTTCTTTCCTTTTTGGCGGATGGGCTATGTTAAGAGGAAGAGGTAATGATTATTAGTGAAAAGGGAAAATCCATTTTTCAGAATCTTAATTATTTCTGCAGTAGTGTGCGGATTGGCACTGTTATATTTTTTTGTTGATGCCCGTTATTCAGTTTTTTTTCCCCGATGTCCATTTTTTGCTTTAACTGGTTTGTATTGTCCTGGTTGTGGTTCGCAGAGAGCAGTATCAGCTTTACTTCATGGTGATTTTATAAACGCGGTACATTATAATATAATGTTTGCTGCCAGTCTGCCTTTTGTGTTATATTCAGCTTGTGTAAACCTTAAAACCACAATTTATTGGATTATCCGGGATTTTGGTAAAAAAAGACACCTGACTTGGTTGAATTTTTTCAGACCTGGGCATATGCCTCAAAAGATATTTTATTCTCCTGTATTCGTAAAAGTGTTTCTTGTGGTTGTCTTACTATTTTGATTTTGAGGAATATTCCTTTTTACCCTTTTACTGCATTGGCGCCTGTCTGAACTGGGATTTTTTGGAATTTATGGGAAGGGTGGGATAAATGATATTTGATTACTATAGATATAATTTAGGATTACCCTTCTTTCAACGAAAAAGAAGGAAAGTCTATTTCCCACAAATCCCAATAATCCCACGAATCCCGGTTCAGATATTATAATTTAGAAGTAAGATGATTGTAATCAGCAAGTATAAATTGTAAAAAGGTTATTGCATCATTATGTCTGCTCTTTATATGTAATATCTCTTCAATTTTGTGCTGAGCTTGTGTTGCAAGCATAGGGTTACTGGTACGCATCACCGATAAAATAATTTCTTTGATAAGTTGAACATCGCGGTCTTTAAGATTAACGACCTCGGGATACGTTACGGAGTATGTGGCAACATCTGTTGATTGAAACAGGGTATCATTTATTTGGGTTCGTGGTGTTGTTTTTACCAATACAGTTCCTGCGACCAGGTCTCCAAGACGTTGTTTCTTTTCAGTTGCAGCAACCATAATTACACCTATTATATAGCCTGAGAGAGTAAAATCAACTAACCGAAAAACCCATCGGTTGAGGTACTGGGAAAATGACGGTTGTTCTCCGCTGAGACTTATGACTTTTATGCCCATTACTTTTTTACCAACACTTTGCCCATGCAACAGCAGTTCGCTGGCAAGATTATAAAAAACAAAAGGCAATGCAAGGAGAACAATAAAAATTATATAAGTTCCCGAAAACACTCTTGAATTTCCAAATACAAATGTTGCCATAACAATTATGGCGTATGCGGTTTTAATTATTCCGTCAATTATTGATCCCACTATGCGGTCGCCTACACTTCCCAGTTCATATTCCAGTTCTATGTTTTGTGAAGTTGTTATGGAGATAATATTCATATAAATTATTCATTGCAAATAAATTTTAATTCTTTTACAAACGCATTCATTTTGTCACTTATTTTTACAAGAGCCCTAAACGCGGCATGACTAATGAGAGAAGCTCAGTTTCTTAAGCAAAATGTAGAGAAGTGGAAGCTGTATGAGGCTGAGATGAAGCTGCACAAAAATTCTGATAAGCTTGCCGATCGATTTATAGAATTAACGGACGATCTTTCATACAGTAAAACTTTTTATCCCGGTAGTAATACAACTAAATATCTTAATGGCCTTGCCGCTCTATTTCATCAAAAGATATACAAAAACAAAAAAGAAAAGTCAACGCGGATGTTTAGCTTCTGGCAGTTTGAATTGCCATCTTTATTCCGGTATTACCATCGTCAATTTGCCTACTCGCTTATTTTTTTTCTTGTTTTTTGCTTTATCGGCGCGATTTCGGCTAAATATGATGAAAGTTTTATCAGGTTGATACTTGGTGAGAGCTATGTGAATATGACGAATGAGAATATTGAAAAAGGTGATCCTTTTGGGGTTTATAAGAGCAGCGGATCCTTAAATATGTTTTTTGCAATTGCTTTTAATAACATCCGCGTAGCTTTTGTGGCTTATGTATTAGGGGCTTTTTTTTCTGTAGGTACTATATGGCTTTTAATTAATAATGGCCTCATGCTGGGTTCTTTCCAATACTATTTCTTTTCAAAAAATCTTGGTTTTAAAAGTATAACAGTCATTTTTATTCATGGAACCCTTGAAATATGGGCAATGGTAATTGCAGGTGCTTCAGGTTTAATTTTAGGCAACAGTATTTTATTTCCCCGAACGTTTAGCCGCAAGGATTCAATCATAAAGGGCGGAAAAGATGGTTTGAAGATCGTGTTTGGCCTGGTACCTGTATTTCTTTCCGCTGCATTTTTAGAAAGCTTTGTTACACGTTATACAAATATGCCTTTGTGGCTTAGCCTTTCTATTTTAGGAGGAAGCTTATTGTTTATAATATGGTACTTTATACTTTACCCTATTCGTCTTCATAATAAAATCAATACTGCCTTACAATATCCAACAGACTCAACTAACCCCTCAAACTTTACACAATGGCTGAACCAAAAGTTGAACTCAGAAAAACCAGGGATTTAAGCCAAAATCTTAATGATACTTTTACATTTATCCGTCAAAATTTCAAACCGCTTGTTACCAGTTTTATTGGGATTGCAGGAATTATAATGCTGGCAAATGCTATTCTTAGCGGCGTATACCAAAGCCAGGCGGGAAATATTTTTAAAGATATACTAGGAAGGCCAAATGATATCCGTTCACTTTTTAGTATTCTCGGCCCAACGTATTTTGCTGTAATGATTTTAGGATGGATAAATTTTATAGCCATGAATGTAGTGATCACTTGCTATATGAAGTTGTATGACTCCTTACAGGGGCAATCGCCAACGATACAGGAAGTCTGGGAAGAGTTTAAAAAATATTTTCTCAAGGTGTTTTTGTATACAATTCCTGTTACTCTTATAACAATCGCAGGTTTTTCTTTTTGCCTGCTTCCCGGTATTTATCTCGCTGTAGTTTTTGCCCCGTTTCCAATTGCTGTAATTGTCGAAAATCAAACTTTTGGCGGAGCATGGAACCGCTGTTTTAACATTATAAAAGATAATTTCTGGACCTCTCTGGGTATTTATATATTGGTATATTTTATTTACGCTTTCAGTGCAGGTATTATCTCAGCCGTTGTTGGCGCGCTTACCGGCCTTGTCTCTTACTTTACTACTAAAGATATAAGTGCAACCATTGGCATTGTTACTTCTGTTTTAAGCATTTTTTCTTTTTTATTCTACATTATTTTTTATGTCTCTGTTTGTCTCCATTATTTCAATCTGGCAGAAAGACATGATGGTACAGGAATGATGCGAAGACTGGATACGCTGGGCGGATCAGGGAATGAATTTGATAATATACAAGAACATTATTAAATGAAAGGCTTCTGTTTAATCATATTATTCTTTATCAACTGTAATTTTTTGGTAGCGCAAAAGCAGGTACAGGCAGATACTTCAGATGTTGTTGTGCGTTCTTTTAATAATAATAAATTACAGGAATTTAAAAAGGATAAAGAGTTTCATTATAGCGGTTTAAATGAACCTTCAAAAGGTTTATGGGAAAGATTTTGGGATTGGGTTTGGTGGCGTGTTTATGAAATTATGCGAACTAAGAATGGACGTACAACAGTATGGACCGTATTGATTGGATTGGGTATAGCAGCTATTGTATTTTTTGTTATTAAAGTCATGGGAATGAGTAGTGGAGGTTTATTTGCAAGAGATGGCGGAAGCAGATTGGCATATACTACCGAAACAGAAGATATAAACCGGATTTCTTTTGACGACGCAATTAAAGAAGCAATTGAAAACAAAAACTTTCGCATGGCCACAAGGCTCTTGTACCTTCAGTCTTTGAAGCATTTGGCAGATAAAGGATATATTGACTGGCAATTAAGTAAATCGAACAACGATTATATCAGGGAAGTTACCGGAAAGCCGTGGAAGTCTTTATTTAAAAAGCTCACATACAGTTTTGAATATACGTGGTATGGAGAAATGAATTTGGCAAACGATGAGTTTCAGCATTTACAGGTACAGTTTCAACAATTTAATAACCTAGTGCAGTGAAAGGATACCGGAGTTTTGTCATAATTTTTTCAGTGCTATTTATCCTGTATGTTATTGCAGAAATAAATAAACCAAAGCCAATTGACTGGACTGTAACAATAAGCAGGAATGATAAGATTCCCTATGGAGGTTATATTATTTACAACCAACTCAGGCATATTTTTCCTGCTGCCGCAATTCAATCCCTTCGTACATCTGTTTTTATGCAGGTAGATAATTTACCCGAAACTAATACAGCTTATTTCCTTATAAGTTCGACCTTAAGACCTACTGCTACGGCAACATATAAAATGAAGAATTATGTAAGCAAGGGAAATTATATAATTGCATCAGCAAATAAGTTTTATACGCCTTTTTTAGATTCTCTGGGAGTTGAAACTACTACACCTGTTTCATTTAAACCTAATGATTCTGCAAGTATTAACTTTGTAAATCCTGCTTTAAAAGAAACTAATAATTATACCTTCCTTCAAGGTACCATTGATCAGTACTTTTCCAAAATTGGCAATGGCAAAACAACTATTTTAAGCATTAATGATCATAATAAACCTGTTTATGTAAAAATACCTTTTGGGAAAGGCGCATTTTTTATACATGCTGCTCCTTTGTGTTTCAGCAACTATTTTCTGCTGTTCAGAAACAATGCCTCATACACTTCAAAAGCTTTATCCTGCATTCCAAAAAATGTATCAAAAATATATTGGGACGAATTTTATAAATCGGAGCAAAAGCAGGAAGCAGCTGCAACTCCATTCAGGTTTTTCTTATCTAATGAATATTTGCGATGGGCATTAAGATTAGCTTTATCCGGGCTGCTTTTATATATTTTTTTTGAGATGAAGCGCAGGCAAAGAATTATTCCTGTAATCACGCCTTTAAAAAACAGTACATTGGATTTTGTAAAAACTGTTGCCAGCGTCTATTATAATGAAAAAGATAATAATAGCATTGCTCATCAAAAAGTAAATCATTTTCTTGAATATGTCCGTAACCGTTTTAATTTAATGACACAAACACTTGATGAAGACTTTGCCGAACAATTAAACAAAAAAAGTGGGGTAAGCAGAGAGGAAATTTCAGAATTGGTTAGCTTGCTTGTATCGGCTCAAACAGAATCAGAAATAACTGATGAGGCGCTTTTAGATTTAGACAGAAATATTGATAATTTTTATAAACGAGTTTGAAAATGGAGACAGAACAAACAATACTAAGACCCGAAGTTGATTTTTTAAATGAGGCTGTAATGCAGGTGAAAGCTGAAATAGGAAAAGTAATTGTTGGCCAGGAAGAAATGATAGAACTGCTGATTGCTGCCATACTTGCAGACGGACATGTATTGATAGAAGGAGTTCCGGGCGTAGCAAAGACACTAACTGCCAAACTTTTAGCCCGTTGTATAGATGTTCCGTTTAGCCGCATCCAGTTCACTCCTGATCTTATGCCAAGTGATGTAATAGGTACATCTGTTTTCAATCCGCAAACAGGTTCTTTTTCATTTAAAAGGGGTCCGATTTTCAGTAATGTTGTTTTGATAGACGAAATCAATCGTTCACCTGCAAAAACCCAGGCTGCATTGTTTGAGGTGATGGAAGAAAAACAAATTACTTATGATGGAACAACATATCCGATGCAGGCTCCCTTTCTTGTATTAGCTACTCAAAACCCTATAGAGCAGGAGGGAACTTATCGCCTTCCTGAAGCCCAGTTAGACAGGTTTTTATTTAAAGTAGAAGTAAAATATCCAACGCTTGAAGAAGAAATAAAGATTCTTCAATTTTCTCATGCTGGTAAAACCACACATTATACAGAAGAAATACAACCGGTATTAACTGCAGAACAGATAAGACAATGCAGGCAAATTGCTGAAAGTCTTCATATTGAAGAAAAAGTATTGAGATACATTGCAGAACTAACATATGAAACAAGAAATAATAAAGCATTGTTCCTTGGTGCTTCCCCGCGGGCCTCAGTTGCAGTGTTGAAAGCTTCAAAAGCTATTGCAGTTATGAACGGAAGAGAATTCGTAACACCTGATGACGTAAAAAAAGTTTTGCCTTCGGTACTTAGGCATCGCATTATACTTACGCCTGAAAAAGAAATGGAAGGAAGTACGCCTGATGAAATCATAGAAATGATCGTTAAAAAAATTGAAGTACCAAGATAAAGTCAACTATAATAATTGTACAAAATTTGGTCTGCATATATAAGTCCTTTGTTTTTTACCCGCCGATGGTATACTGCTTTTATTGCAGTTGTTATCTTATTTGTATGTCGTTTCTTTTTATCATGGCTCGGCATAATTCCTTACTTCGCTTTACTCGCTTTAATAGTGCTGGCTGTTCTTGATTATTTCCTTTTGTTTAGAACTATGAAAGGGCTTTTTGGAAGACGAACGCATGCCGACAGGTTTAGTAATGGCGATGATAACGCTGTCCAAATAAATATAGAAAACAGGTATCCATTTCCTGTCAGGATAGAAGTGATTGATGAAATCCCTTTTCAGTTTCAGCGACGAGATATATTGTTTAAAGCATCGGCTAAGGCAGGTCAAAATGTTATAATTAATTATCACTTAAGACCTGTAAAAAGGGGTGCTTATCATTTTGGTACTGTAAATATTTTTGCTTCAACTGCAATCAGCCTTATAAGCAGGCGTTACCAATTTGAACAACCTGCGGAAGTTCCTGTGTATCCTTCTTACATACAAATGCGGAAATATCAGTTAATGGCTATAAGCAACAGGCTTACTGAAGCAGGCGTTAAAAAGGTACGAAAGCTGGGTCACAGTATGGAGTTTGAACAGGTAAAGGAATATGTAAACGGTGATGATTATCGTACGCTTAACTGGAAAGCGACTGCCCGCAAAGGGAATTTAATGGTAAACAGCTTTACTGATGAAAAAAGTCAGCCTGTATATTGCATAATTGACAAAGGCCGTGCAATGAAAATGCCCTTTGAAGGAATGAGCTTACTTGATTATGCAATCAATGCGTCGCTGGTATTAAGTAATGTTGCGCTGTTAAAACAGGATAAAGCAGGACTGGTAACATTCAGCGAACAGGCAGGTGCTTTCCTTCCGGCAAACCGTAACTCGACTCAAATGCAATTAATATTGGAGATTTTGTACAACCAAAAAACAAGGTACCTGGAAAGCAATTTTGAGCAATTATATTCAGGCATAAGAAAAAAAATAAATCAGCGAAGTCTTATTGTATTATTTACCAATTTCGAGTCGCTTACCGGCATGAGGAGACACCTACCCTACCTTCGTAAAATCGCTTCCCATCATCTGTTGCTCACCGTTTTTTTTGAAAATACAGAACTTCAATCAGCCATAACTTCTCCAACTGCCGACCTGGAAGACGTTTATATAAAAACGGTAGCGGAGAAATTTGCTTATGAAAAACGATTGATTGCAAAAGAGCTGCAACAATATGGTATTATTTCAATTCTTACCGCTCCAAAAGATTTGACTGTTAATACTATAAATAAATATTTGGAATTGAAATCAAGGCAGATGATTTGAATAAAAAAGGTAAAAATTGGAAATAATTCGATTATGAAATTATTTGAAATAAAATAATAGTTTTCTAAAGAAAAAATAACTGGTAACTAAGTAGACCGAAGAAACTGTTTAAAATTTAATTTTTGATACTATCATCTGTTATTTGTAAGCTTGTAAAAAGTAGTTTTTTTACCATTGATTTCTTTTTCTTCTGTTTCTTTCATGTCTAACCTTTCACATACTTTTTTTGAAGCCTTATTTGGTGTATCGCAGGCAGCAAAGATATTTGAATTTTAGCTTGTTAAAAGCATAATTAATTACCGCCTTTGAAGCCTCTGCAGCATATCCCTTTTTTATTTCGTTCGGCGCCAGTGCATATAACAACTGCGGCTGATCTTCACCAAAAAAGCTCCATAAACCTGCAAAACCTGCATAAGTGTTTTCATTTTTCAATAGTAATTTCCAAAGTCCCCATCACCACTTATAAATGATTGCTCATTAGTCAAAATGAATTCTTTTCCCTTATTATAGGAGATTATTTCATCATCCATTAAATATTCTCTAATAAAAGGATCAGTAAGAGTCTGATATAACAAATCAAGATTTGTGGTTTCAAAAGGTATTAACTTCAGCCGGTCTGTTTCAAGTATAGGTTTCATATCAAGCAAAATTGATGTTTATATAGCAGTTTAATTAAGGGTCGGTGTTCTCTAAAAAAAAAATCGTTACACATTATAAACATATTATTTTTATTTAAGAATTTCCTAAAAGTTTTTTTAGCAGGTTATTTAGAAATAATTGGACACACGTTTGCATGATTTAAAGTATAATAATTTCAATCCCTACATATGAAAAATCTTATAAATATAGTCATAATTGCTTCTTTTTTTATAGCAGGCTGTTCCTCGGGCAGACAGGTTGTCCAATCTGATAATTATGACTATTCTGATAATTATAGCTCTTCTAATAACTACAACAATAATGAGGTTAGCTACGAGACTTTTTATGACGAGCTTCAGCCTTACGGAAACTGGATTAATTACCCCGAATACGGTAATGTATGGCAACCATATGCACTTGAAGGCTTCAGACCTTATGAAACAGGCGGACGCTGGGTTTCGACTGTTGATGGCTGGGCATGGGCCTCAGATTATAACTGGGGTTGGGCACCTTTTCATTATGGACGCTGGTTGTACGATCAGTCAATAGGCTGGGCATGGGTTCCTGGCTATGAATGGGCGCCGGCATGGGTTACATGGGGACAGTATAACGACTATTACGCATGGGCTCCTTTAGCCCCCGGCATAAACATCAGTTTTGGAAATACATGGCGTGCTCCTGCTAACTACTGGTCTTTTGTGCCTCGTAATTGCATCAATTATTCCAATCTTAACAGGTATACTGTAAATAATTATAATACGAATGTTAACAACATAACTATCATTAATAACTATAACAGTTACAATCAAAGAGATTATTATCATCGTGGCCCTGACTACCAGGAAGTACAGCGTTTTACCCGTAAGCCAATCACTCCCGTAAGTATTGCTTCGACCAATAAACCGGGATTATCGAGAGTTATTAACAAGCAGTTTGAAGTTTATCGTCCTTCAATGTCACCAAATGCTGCAAATAGTAATAGTTCACCCAGGCAAATTACAGTGCCAAATAACACAAGAGTTTACAATGGCGCTATACGAGGGAATTCAAAACCCGAAACAAATATAAACGTACCTAATAACAACAGGATACGTAAAAATCCGAATTTAAATAATCAGGCAGGAGATAACAGAGGTGTGTTACCAAACGGCGTTAATAACGGAAGTAGTAATGTTACTCAGCAGGATATTGATAATACCAACCGACGATTACAACAACAGCAAATGGAAAGAATCCGGAAGCTGAGAGCAGAATCACCAGCAAATAATCCTTCAATCCCCGAAAACCCTGTTAGAACAAGACAGATACCACAAAATAATCAACAAAGCAATCAACAGAATGATCTGGGGCAACCGCCTGTAAGAAATAATTTTCCTGCTGATAATGTTCAACCAACTCGCCCTCAATCGCGTATGCAAGAGGAACGAATTATGCAAAGGCCTGCTTTTCCTCAGCAAAATGAAAGGAATGAAAGGATTATGAGACAACCGCAGGCACCTTCTATTCCTAACCGTATGGAAAGCAGGGGAGCTACCCCTCCGGTAAGAAGTATGCCAATTCAAAGACCAGGAAATGGTCAGCTTCAAAGGCCATAAACTGCCAGTACTGAGAGAAGCTAAGAATTGAATTAGGATTAATTATGACTGAAATAAGAGCCGGAGTAATCCGATTCAAATACAAAATCCCGCCTATGTTAGCGGGATTTTCCTTATAGCGTGTTTTTATGAGTTTTCATCAAAAAACATCCTTATTTGTTTTATAAAATGTCTTCGCAAAAGTCTCTTTTCTGTTCAATCCTTTAAATCCGTCAGCGTTATTTATACAATAGTTTGTAAAACTTTTGGGTGGGCTTTGCTTTTAGCTCTTTAAGATGTTTTCTTTATAAGGATTATAAAGAAAACAAATGATTTAAATTAAAGCAGACTATTATTCCGGTTTATTTCAAGTCATCCTTTTTTACCAACCACTTAAAATCTTCCGCCCTGGGCAGTTGTTCAAATGTTGGTGTAACTATTTCTGCAGGCACTGTTAGTTTGCGCTTTCCAGTATCCATCCATGCTCCATCAACCGTAATAATTGCCGAAATAATACCGCCATTCTTTATTATATTATGCTGCATTGTCCAACGGCTATAAGTTGGTGAGCACTGTTTTAAAACAAGATTGACAGAAATTGTATCATTAAAATGTATTTCCCTTTTAAAGATACATTCTTCCCTGAATAATATAGGTCCTAACTGATGTTGCATCAATACTGCTGTACTTAAACCATTTTCTGTAAGAAAGCACATACGTATATAAGCGCCCATATCATAATACACAGAATGACGAAGATGAAAGTTAGGATCGAGATCACTCCATCTGATTTCGATAGGTTTTGTATATGAAGTCATTATATTCTTTTAGCTCGCCGCAAATTGCAATTAAATCTTTATTGGTACGAATAAAAGACTCATGAACTATTTTTTTATCAGAAAAATGCGAGATTAGAGCAATCTTAAATCAGGCAGAAATATTATCAGCTATCAAATTACTGGTTACGGAAGAAATTCCGGATGCCAAAATTTATTTGTTTGGAAGCAGGGCTACCGGCAAAGTGCATGAAGAAAGTGAATGGGATATTTTGATACTTACATCAGGAGAGGCAGATAGAAGTTTAAAACATAAAATACATGATAAACTTTTTCCTTTGAGTGTTGAAATTCGTTCTTTTATTGATTTTATAGTTATAAGTAAAAAAGATTGGGAAGAAAATTCATCTTATTACTCTTAATCATTTTCTATTGAAAATGAAGTAACAGCAATATAAATCGAAAGGAATCAGCAATACAATTGAAATTATCAAAGGCTTTATCTTTTGAGTCAAAAATATGAGAAATTGATTGAGTTGCTGAGGAAATTTAACCACAGAGAAATGCAGGAGTATAACCACAGGGATACACAGAGAAAAATGGAAGACAATAAGCTTACAGGTATCATAATCGGACTTGCGATGGATGTGCATAATGCCCTTGGTCCGGGATTATTAGAAAGTGCATATAAAGAACGTTTATTCTACAAATTGGTACAGACGATTTTACTTGTAGAAAAAGAAAGAGCAATGCCTCTTATATTTGAAGGAGTTAAATTAGAATGTGGTTATAGAATAGATTTATTAGTAGAAAACAGAATAGTCATCGAAGTGAAAAGTGTTGAAGCCTTAACTGATATCTATTTAGCCTAAACACTCACTTACTTATTCAAAACTTGGTAACATAAGGTTAGGACTATAAATTACTTTCAATGTTTTGAAACTAAAAGATGGAATTAAAAGAGTTATTAATGGTTGGTAAATTAATAACAAAAAAACACGAAGCAGAAAAAAAGATACTTCGTGTTCTCTGCGAAAAACTCTTGTATTTTCTCTGTGGTTAAAGCTTCGCTCGTATCAATTATAAAATATTAAGAAAATCACTCTTTAGACTTTTTGCCCTGAGGTTCACCGGTTTTTCCACCACCAACTCTGGATCCGGAACCCTGCCCATGTGAGCCGCTGCCCGATGTAGAATCTCCCATTCTGCTATTTAAAGCAGAGGTATCTCCGGTTTGCATTACACTGTCTGATGCTCTGCTAATACTATCGGGGGTAGTTGCACTACCAGCATTTGTAGATTCATTACCTGCATTGGTTGAGCCATCGTTCCCGCCGCCGCAGGCCGTAATTGCTGCTATTGCGACAATTGCTAATAATTTTTTCATTGAACGGTTTTTTTGTATAAGAATAATATTATTCCCTAATTAGTTATTAAATTCCCTTATTGCAATTACTTCAGTACTCAATTTTTTTGCCAACTATTTTTTCCTGAAAAATATTCGTATCGGCACGCCGGTAAACTTGAAATTTTGCCTTAGCTGATTTTCGAGATAATTTTTATAAGGTGTTTTTATATCATCAGGGTAATTGGTAAAAAATGCGAAAGAAGGCACATGTGTAGGCAGTTGAGTAATATATTTAATCGTAACCGCATTACCCCGAACAACAGGGGCATGGTAAGATTCAACTGCTTTGAGCATCACATCGTTCAAGGTTGATGTAGACACTTTTCGTGTTTTATTTTCATAAACTTCAAGCGCTACTTCCATTGCTTTCATAATCCGGGTCTTCTCTTTTACTGAAATAAAAATAACAGGCACATCGGTAAAAGGCGCTAGTTTTTCTTTCAACGTCTTTTCATAATCGCGGGCTGTATTGGTTTCTTTGGCTGCAAGGTCCCATTTATTTACCAGTACAACAATTCCCTTGCCTTTCTTTACTGCCAGGCTGAAAATATTCAAATCCTGTGCGGTTATTCCTTTAGTAGCATCAAGCAGCAGCAGACATACATCTGCTTCATCCATCGCTCTTATGGCACGTATAACAGAGTAAAACTCGAGGTCTTCGCTGACTTTTGTTTTTCGGCGAATGCCTGCTGTATCTATAAGCACAAATTCTTTTTGAAACATGTTATAATGCGTGTGTATAGTATCACGTGTTGTGCCTGCTATTTCACTTACTATTGCACGCTCTTGCCCCACCAGTGCATTCAACAAAGATGATTTTCCCACATTTGGCTGGCCAATAATAGCAAACTTCGGAAGTTCACTTTTTTCAAGCGCATCTTCGGAGGCTTCCGGCGTTATAAGTTCGGCTACTGCATCCAGAATTTCACCTGTACCACTTCCGCTGACACTGCTTACAAAAAATATTTTTTCAAATCCTACACTATAAAACTCGGCACCCTCAAGCAATCTTTCGCTGTTATCTACTTTGTTAACACATAAGAAAACAGGTTTTGTACTGCGTCTTAAAAGATCTGCTACAGATTGATCAAGGTCTGTAATGCCGGTAGTAACATCTACCATAAAAATAATGGCATTTGCTTCTTCGATGGCAATTTTAACCTGTTTTCGAATTTCTGTCTCAAAAATATCTGCAGTATCGGGAACGAATCCTCCCGTATCTATTACATTAAAAGATTTGCCGGTCCATTCTGCTACTCCGTATTGCCGGTCGCGTGTTACCCCGCTGATATCATCTACTATTGCCTTTCGCTGTTCAAGAAGACGATTGAAAAAAGTGCTTTTGCCCACATTTGGGCGTCCAACTATTGCTACTGTAAATACCATATTACCCCTAACCCCTAAGGGAAATTTATAGCTGCTTTTCTAAAGGAAAGCCAGCCTTTGATTAATTTATTTTATTTCTTTTATTAGCCAAAACCCAATAATTAATTGCAGCTGACTTAATGACTTATTGACTTTTTTCAAGAATTATACCCGTACTCCTTCAGTTTCAATTCATCGTCTCTCCACTTGTTCTTTACTTTTACAAACAACTCCAAAAATACTTTTTGCTGAAGAAATTCTTCAATGTCTTTGCGTGCTAAACTGCCTACCTGTTTTATCATTTTTCCACCTTCGCCAAGTATAATGGCCTTCTGACTTTCTCTCTGAACTATAATATCGGCCTGTATTTTTACCAGGGTTGTTTTTTCTTTAAACTCATTTACCAGTACGGTTGTATGATATGGAATTTCATCTCCGAACAATTCAAAAATTTTTTCACGCACCATTTCACCCACAAAAAATTTTGTTGGTAGATCGGTCAAATCTTCTTCATCGTAGAAAGGCTGACCTTCTTTAAGGTATTTAAGTATAAGTTCGAGAAGTTTGTCCAGGTTTTTACCTTCTTTTACTGATATACCTATCCACTCTTTACAATAAGGTTTGCCTGAGAAAAAAATTTTAGCTTCTTCCACTTTACTTTCATTTGTCAGATCAGTTTTTGTAGAGATTACAATGGAAGGCACTTTTAGTCTTAATGAGTCAAAAATTGCGTCAGCCTCTTCCCATTTGTCACTTATATCAACAAGCAATAAAGCAACATCTGCATCTTCCAAACTGCTTTTTACAGCCTTCATCATTTTCTCGTGCAGTTTATACTTAGGTTCAATGATACCGGGAGTATCGGAAAAAATAATTTGATATTCCCATTCTTTATTCAAAAACGCCTTGATGCGATGTCTTGTCGTTTGCACCTTATGGCTGACGATAGCCATCTTTTCACCTATTAGTGCATTTAGTAAAGTGCTTTTACCAACGTTGGGCTTACCAAATATGTTAACGAAACCGACTTTCATAAGTGTACTTAAAGGATAAAACCAGAAAATGTTTTGATTGCCTGGCTTTTTTCGCTGCTGCAAAAGTAAGTGTTTAAAAAATAAGAGCTTTTTTATAAATGAATTTGAAACAAAAGAAGCAGAAAAAAGTATTTCGGACAACTTAACAACAGGATGTTAAAAAGGGAAATTTAGTTTTTACTACAGTTGAGGAGGTCGATATTTTAATTTCATACCGTAACTTTGCCAATCTTTTTTCCTGCCATATCAATAGTACCTCTAACGCAAATAATAACAAATAAAAAGACATTTAGGTGTAGAAAACAATTTTTTAAAACGTATTTGCAAAAAGTACAGTAAACGAAATTTATAAGAAGCTGAATGAAGCGTTATCAGTAGAAAGGGAATAATAACAATATTTATCGTCAGGCTAGATGATATTGTAGAGGGGAAAAATGCCGGGCGCTTAAAACTGAATCAAAAACAATAACTCATATTTAGAAAATGAATTTATTTGAACAACAAGCAAGAGAATTTTGGGAAAGACACATAGGACCAAACGAACAGGAGACGGGACAAATGCTGGAAACAATTGGTGTAGCATCTCTCAATGATCTGATTGATAAAACTGTTCCGCAGGATATAAGGATAGAAAAGACGTTGGATGTAGCAGGACCGATAAGCGAACATGAGTATCTTAATGAACTTAGAAAAATAGCAGCAAAAAATAAAGTTTTTAAAAATTATATCGGGAAGGGTTATTATGATACAATTACACCAAATGTAATTCTGCGAAATCTTTTTGAAAACCCGGGATGGTATACACAGTACACGCCATACCAGGCTGAAATTGCGCAGGGGAGGCTTGAAAGTTTGCTTAACTTTCAGACTATGGTAAGTGATCTTACTGCTTTGCCTATTGCTAACGCTTCTTTGCTTGATGAAGGAACGGCAGCGGCAGAGGCTATGGCTATGTTATTTAATAATAAGAATAAGAGTGAAAACATAACTTCTCCAAAATTTTTTGTTGATAACAACATCTTTTCACAAACTAAAGATGTATTGCAAACACGTGCAACGCCAATAAAAGTTGAACTGGTTACGGCCGATTTCAGAACGGCTCAATTAGATGAAACTTATTTTGGAGTTATTGTTCAGTATCCGGACAGTAACGGCGCTATAGAAGATTATCGCAAATTTTTTGAAAAGGCTCATGCAGTAAATGCAAAAGTAGTAATGACTACAGATTTGCTCGCACTGACATTATTAACGCCCCCGGGAGAACTGGGTGCTGATGTGGCGATAGGTTCTTCACAGCGGTTTGGTGTGCCAATAGGTTTTGGCGGACCTCATGCTGCCTTTTTTGCTATCAAAGATGAATTTAAACGTGTTATTCCCGGTCGTATAATTGGTGTAAGTATAGACGCACAAGGTAATCGTGCACTACGTATGGCATTACAAACCCGTGAGCAGCATATACGCCGTGAAAAAGCTACCAGTAACATCTGTACTGCACAGGCATTACTGGCAAATATGGCTGCAATGTATGCAGTATATCATGGTGCAGACGGACTGAAGAAAATTGCAAAACGGGTGAGTCTGCTGGCACATGCACTTAGTAAAGAACTAATAGAGATGGGTTTTGAGCAGGTGAATAACTCTTATTTTGATACTATAAAGGTGAAGGTCAATGATGTTGCGGCAATACGAAAACTGGCAGAAGTTCAAAAAATGAACTTTCATTATTTTGAAGATGGGTTTGTTGGTATTGCAATAGACGAAACAACTGCACAATGTGACGTGCTTGATATTCTTCACATATTTGCAGAAAGCATAGGTATGGATGATGCAGGTGTAATGTTTGAGTATGTTACAAATCCTGGTAATATTCCTGCTGCACTTACCCGCACATCTTCTTATTTGCTTCACCCTGTTTTCAATACGCATCACAGCGAAAGTGAAATGATGCGTTACCTTAAGTCTTTAGAAAATAAAGACCTTAGTCTCGATCACTCAATGATACCCCTTGGCAGCTGTACAATGAAGCTTAATTCAGCAACAGAACTTATTCCTGTTAGCTGGCCTGAGTTTTCAAAATTGCACCCGTTTGCACCTGCTAACCAGTGGCAGGGTTATCATGATATAATAGTTGAACTTGAAAAATGGCTAAGCAGTATAACAGGTTTTGCTGCAACATCATTGCAACCTAATAGTGGTGCACAAGGTGAATATGCAGGGCTGCTTGCAATGAAAGGATATCATGCAGACCAAAATGAAGCGAAACGTAATGTCATATTAATTCCTATTTCTGCACATGGAACTAACCCTGCAAGTGCCGTTATGGCCGGCTTCAAAGTGGTTGTAACCAAATGTGATGAAGCAGGTAATATAGATGTAGAAGATTTAAGGAAAAATGCTGAAAAATATAAAGAAAACCTTGCGGGTTTAATGGTTACATACCCAAGTACGCATGGCGTATTTGAAGAAAGAATCAGGGAGATTTGTAATATTATACATGAGAACGGTGGATTGGTTTATATGGATGGCGCTAACATGAATGCGCAGGTTGGATTAACTGCTCCGGGATTTATCGGCGCTGATGTTTGCCATCTGAACCTTCATAAGACATTTGCTATTCCTCATGGAGGTGGCGGTCCGGGAATGGGGCCGATTTGTGTGAATGAAAAGCTTGCTCCTTTTTTACCAGGGCATGTAAATATTAATAAAGGCAATAAAACAAATGCTGTTTCTGCTGCACCTTATGGTTCAGCAAGTATTTTGCTTATTAGCTATGCATATATTAAATTACTTGGTGCAGAAGGTTTAAAGAGAGCAACGGAATATGCAATTCTTAATGCCAATTATATGAAGGCAAGACTGGAAGGACACTATAAGATTTTGTATAGTGGTAAGAATAATACCTGTGCACATGAATTCATAGTTGACCTTCGTCCGTTTAAAAGTCTTGGTGTTGAGGCTGAAGATGTAGCTAAACGTTTGATGGATTATGGTTTTCACGCTCCTACGCTTAGCTTTCCCGTTGCAGGTACAATAATGATTGAACCTACCGAAAGTGAGCCTAAAGCTGAAATAGACCGTTTTTGCGATGCTTTAATACAAATACATGAAGAGATAATGGCTATTGAAAATGGTAGTGCAGATAGAACAGATAACGTATTAAAGAATTCACCTCATAGTTTGCAGGTTATTACTGCAGACAGATGGAGTCATCCCTACACCCGTTCACAAGCTGCATTTCCTTTGGAATATCTTCGTCAAAACAAATTCTGGCCAGCTATCAGTCGTGTTAATAATACTTATGGCGACAGAAATCTGATTTGTACATGTGAGCCCATTGAGGCTTATGAAGAGGCGGGAGTTTATTCGTGAGGAATTATATTGACTGCAATATTGCCCAAAATAGATTGGTGATTTGTTGATCGAAACTTGTTTTATGAACATGCTGAGAAAGACAGTATCTTCAAGAGAGCAGCATTTGTTATAGAGCTAATGATTTATAATAAATAAGGCATTAAGTAAAGCTTCTGCCTTATTTATTATTTGCGATCTATAGAAAGTCAAGAAAATCTATAAACTCTTTGTGGAGAAGCTACCTAACCAACATTCATCTCAGGATTTCTTCTGCGGCAAGCACACATCATCCACTCCAAGAATGCCTCAACTTTACTTTATTGACAGTTTTCAAGAAAACATAGGATCGAAGCAAGTATTAATATTTTAGTTTAAAAATCGAAAAGTTCAATTTTAATGGCATGATACTGAAAAATGGTTGGTAAAATTGGGTAAGAGTTAAGCTGGGTAAGGATTTACGAGAAGTTTACTGGAACCGGTTTCAGCAAACTTTTTTTGCTTACGGGAAATTCTAAAAAAGCGTTGCCGGGCATCTAGCAGTTTGTCGTAATTCGTTGAGGCAATAGAGACGATAACAAAGATCTAAATGAAAAATTGTGGTATTTTCTTTACCAGAAACAATCCTTTATAGAAGGTATGAAATAGGTTTGTATGGTTTAGAAAATGGGTATTGGAACGACAAACCTTTAAGACCTTAAGCAGAGACAGCGAACTTTCTAAAGATAACTTCAAAGGATCTCCTACATACTTTTAAAACAGAGCCAACAAATAAAATCTTAAAACGAGGTATTGCTTCAACTAAGTGTGCATTGAAAAGCAAAATAAACAAAAACACGAATGTTATGACTTTTTAGGCTGCAGTAAAATATTTTTTCAATTTTACTTGACATTAAATTTTGTTTGATTTACCTTTACATTAACGTTATATCATATTTCGACTTTAGATAAACTTGGAAATATTCTACCTTCTTCAATAATATTTCAAAAAGCACGGCTGTAAAGTAATACTTAAATTTAAACTGACAGTTCATCTAATCTTCAAACTGCTTAGCACAGGCTTTAAAATAAATAGAAATTAGGTTTGTAAACAGGACAATTTTTCTCAATAATTTTTTTAAGTATAAATGTGTTTTATATAAGCACATTTAACTCTCACATATATACTATATAGGGAAATACAAATTTTTGATAATTAGTAATTAATTGAGTTACTATAAGTAATAATTAATATGTTGATTAGGAAAAGTCATCATAAGCAAAAAATTTTATTTAAAATACGTTAATAACGCCTTTCCCTTTACCTACAATTGTTAAAGAAAAGGCTGCAAGTATCGTATTATTTACTGTAGATTTTTATTCATCACTTACATCTTTTTACAATGAGAACGTCTTTACTGTTTCTATTACTCACTTTTTTTTGTAATAGTCAACATTTATTATCACAAGTCCATATTGGCCCTGGAACTCACGTATATACAACCCCAGACACTTATATTATATTAGACAATATAGATCTGACATATGACTCAGATCCAGTAAAGTTGGACAACATCTTCAGGTTTACAGGTGATAAAGATGCAAAGATAGGTGGAGCCCGAAGTCCTTTTTTTAACTTAATTGAAGTAGACAAATCCAGCAAAGGGAAACTTATTTTATCCCAAAACATTAATGTAGACCGGAAGGTAATGTTTAAAAATGGCTTGTTTGAACTTAACAATTTTAACCTGCTGCTTTCACCTTTAGCAATTGTTGAAGGAGAAAGGGAAGAAAGTCGTTTCACTGGTAATAATGGCGGTTTTACTTCAATTTCTTTTAATATTAAACCTCCATCTGCTTCTGATCCTGTTACTGTTAATCCTGGCAACCTGGGTGTTATAATTACCGCGACAAGGTCTTTGGGTGAAGTCACGATTAAGCGAGGCCATCAGGCCCAATACGATGAAAGAGCTAAAACGTCTAAAGGCATTTTACGTTATTACGATATCAAATCATCCAATAATGCCAATCTGAATGCCTCCCTGAAGTTCCTTTATTTTGATGCTGAACTAAATGGTAACAACAAGGAAAAGCTGGGCCTGTTAAAAAGCACAAATTCAAGCAACACTTTATGGGAAGACCAGGGGTTAGTCTCACGAAATTCCACTTATACCCGCAATGCTATTTATAGTAATAGTAATTATATTCAAAAAACAGGGATTCGTTCTTTTTCCCGGTATACTTTAGGCCAGTCAGCTAATCCCGTGCCGGTACAGACTAAAATTATAGAAGCTGATCGTTCTTCCACTGCAGGCTCCAAAATACCTGCAGCTTCCAAAACATTTATCATCGGTGTATATCCGACTATTTTAACAAACAACAACTTATACATACAAATTGGAAATGCAGGTATGCAGAAAATGCAGGCAAGTATATTTAATGTCGATGGCCAGATGGTGCTGAACAGGCAGCTTTCTTACCAATCACAAGCGCTAAAATTGCCAAACCTCAGTGCAGGACTTTACCATCTCGTTCTACAATCTGATAATCTAAGATACAAAACTTCTTTTGTAAAATAAATCGAAACACTTTAAAACCCATGTATGAAAAGTTTTTTCCTTCTTTCATGCGCTATAATTTTCACGTCACATTTAAGCTTTACCCAATCAGTCGCCATTAACGCCGATGGCTCACCTGCTGATACGAGTGCTATACTCGACGTAAAAAGCACTATAAAAGGAATATTGATCCCCCGCATGACTTCAGCTCAGAGGAATGCTATTGCAATTCCTGCAATTGGATTACTGGTTTATGATACAGACACCAGGGTAATTATGCTCTATAACGGCACAGTCTGGGTTGATCAGGCCAGTAGTTTTTGGATGCAGAGTAATGGTAATATTTTTAATAACAATGCCGGCAGAGTAGGCATAGGTACTGCTGCCCCTGCTTCTACACTTGATATCAAGGGTGGTAATTGGGATGTTGGTGCTACAGAAGGTGATGTTAGAATTGGCGATTCAATTTATCGTTTAAAAATTGGCGTAGCCACAGGAGGAGGTGGAGCAGGTGATACAAGAATAAGAGCAGTTGGAGGCACTAACCGCCTAATGCTTGGTACAGAGGATGCACTTACTATTTCCGGCACTGGTACTGTTGGAATCGGCAACACTAATCCCCGCTTTCCTCTGAGTTTCAATTGGTCTCTTGGGGACAAAATTTCTTTTTTTGATGGTGGAGAGGCTGGAAATTATGGTATCGGTGTTCAACCTTACTTATTACAAATACACTCCTACTCAGCGGACGATGATATTGCTCTAGGCCATGGCTCAAGCGAAAATTTTATCGAAACAATGCGTGTTAAAGGAAACGGCAATGTAGGCATTGGAACAAATAGTCCGCGCTTTCCGCTCAGCTTCACTAACTCTCTTGGAGACAAAATTTCTCTTTGGGATGGTGGTGAGAGTGGAAATTATGGTATTGGTGTTCAACCATACCTATTGCAAATACATGCGAACTCAGTTACCGATGATATCGCTCTCGGCTACGGCACGAGCCAAAATTTTATTGAAACAATGCGGGTTAAAGGAAATGGCAATGTTTGCATTGGCACTCAAAACAATGATTACAAATTAAATGTAAACGGAACCATCCGTTCAACAGAGGTCCGGGTAGAAGCGGGCTGGGCTGATTATGTTTTCAAAAAAAACTATCGTCTGCGCTCTTTATCAGAAGTAGAAAGATTTATTAAAACAAATAAACATTTACCAGGTATTCCTTCTGCTCAAAAAATACAGAAAAGCGGTTTAGCAGTTGGGGAAATGCAGAGTAAAATGATGGAGAAGATTGAGGAGTTAACACTTTATCTTATTAAAGCAAATAAGCAAATTCAGCAATTGAAGGATGAAGTAAAACAATTACAAAGTAAAAAATAACCAGGTATTTGATCAGTAACAATTCGAAAAGTTATTTATCTACTCTTCACTTTCAGATTATGAAAATATTATTCAAGTGCCAAGTTATCTTAGGGTTATTTCTTTTAATACTCGGGACTACTTTTGCATATGCGCAAAATAGACCGCCTCATGACTCAGTAGTTATTACTGCAGATATTCCTTATAATGATATACTCGCATCCGGTACTGCTTACATATATCAATCACCCTCTAACTTTGATTTGGGAGATACTAAAAAAGTAAGAAACCCTATTATATTACTTGAAGGCCTTGACTTGGATAATAGTAGAAATTCAAATGAATTATACGATATTTTAAATCAACAAAAACTCGCTGAATGTTTGCTCAACAATGGATATGACCTTATCCTTCTAAATTTTAAGGATTCGAAACTTTACATACAATCTAATGCATTTATGTTTGTTAAATTGATGGAAATTATTAATGATAGTTTGAAAGTTGGCCAAAATGGTGATATTGTTATAGGCGCAAGTACTGGCGGTGTGGTTGCAAGGTATGGTCTTGCATATATGGAAAAAAACAATGTGGAACATCAAACACGATTATTCAGCACATTTGATACACCACATAAAGGCGCAAATATTCCATTAGGAGACCAATATTTTATAGATTTTTTTGCGGCTTTGAGTCCCGATGCAAAAAAAAAGATAGGAGGTTTAAACTCTACTGCTCCACGACAATTATTGGTTTATCATCACCTTGTTTTTCCCGTCGGTAATAAAGATGTTTTATATATCGAGAATCCTCATTCGACTTCCGATCGAAACACTTTAATAGAGGAGCTAAACATTTTGGGTTATCCAAAAAAATGTAGAAAAGTTGCTATTTCTAATGGATCCGGATACGGATTAAGTCAACCCTTCGCTCCTCAAGATCAACTTATTCGTTGGCATGCTCCAAGCGCTATTATTGGTGATACATGGGCAGTTCCAAATTTAACAGAATCGTTGATTGCAGATCTATATTTAGATATAGTACCATTATTCCTCGATAAGTCCTTGCTAGTTTCAATTAAAAACAGCTTGCCATATGATAACGCACCCGGTGGATTTAGAGTGACAAATAGAGACATAGCGGATGGCAGTACTCATTATGGTCCATTTACTTACGGAGATATTATAACAGCTAATCCAGCCCATTGCTTTATACCAACCATCAGTGCCTTAGATATAAATACGACTGATTTATTTTATAACATAGCCGGCGATCCGGATATTTTATCAAAAACCCCATTTGACGCAATTTATTACCCGCCTAAAAATCAGGAACACGTATTTATTTCACCTCATTCAGTTGATTGGGTATTAAATGAACTTGTTCCTGACACTATCACCCATGATGGCAGTAAATGGGACCAGGGTGAAATTAAAGCAAAAAAAAGTATCAGATTTTTACCTGGTTTTCATGCTGATCCTGAATCAAATTTGCATGCAACCATTGGTTCATATTCAAAAGATCCGATAGCTAACAACACTATCTATAGAATTACTGTATTCACTGGCTCTAAAAGTAATGCAGGTACAAATGCAAGTCTCTATATCACTCTCTTTGGCGATGAGAAAAATAGCGGGGAAACTAAAATCGATAATGAAGATGATAATTTAGAAAAAGGACAGACCGATGTTTACCGTATACCAACTGATGCGTACCATATACCAATGGAAGATGTCGGTAACCTCAAAAGCATTCGTATAAGACATGACAACAAAGGAGCTAGTTCAGGATGGTTTTTAAATAAAATTATTATAGATAATGAATCCACTGGTCAACAATGGACTTTTGGATGCAATTGTTGGTTAGCTACGGATGAGGGTGATGGTAAAATTGACCGGACACTTATGCCCGATTAAATGGTGTGACTTTAAATACACCTTCTAGTATTAGCAATGCGTATAAACTTATTGCAACGGTTACCCTAGATGCAACCAAATGGAATAAAGGAGAAATAAGAGCACAGACAAGCTAAAGCTATTGCCGGTTTCAGTGCTGATGGTTCAGGTTTCCGAACAAACGTTCCTTTTGTTTTTGAATGTAACAATGTGAGGCCAACGAAGTTTGCCAAATGAAAGAAAAAATACGATTAGCGTTAACAGAGTTCCAAAGAGATGATGAAGAAATTTTAAGTTTCTAACAAAATACTTAAGAAAATTTTTCATAGTTAACTAACGAGGTTATAAATCAATAAAGAGGTTAATTCGAATGTTTTAAAACATTTTTAATGAAACTACAATTAATATTATTCATTTGTTTTTTCCAGTTGCTTTTAACTGATTATTCCTTTGGTCAAATACCACTACCGACTGAAGATTTTGCTCAATGGGAGTGGGAAGATCAGAATGCAACAAATTGGAAAATGTCTGATGGATCCCGATCCTATAGCAGTGGGAATGTCGATCCCCCTTTTCCAAAGCTCGGAAGAGGGGCAGGTGATCCTCGAATTGGGCTTATTAAAGGTGTTGCCGAAAGTCGCGATTATACAAAGAACAAAGGTTGGAGTTTTTTATCTGCTCGTTTTGGAAAAAATGTTCCTTATGGTTTTTTTATCTTATATAATAAGTACCGTGCTATTATAAGACTGTTTTATTATGTTGGTAAAGAACAACCATCAGCTTCATATGCGATTGCTAAATGCCTTTTTAGAGATCCCAAACCGGGGAAAGCTAATCCTGCAATTTTATCCTCGGCAGTCCCTTATATGTATGCACCAGATAAATATTTGAACAAAACCCATCCTGGCAATGATATTCTCGTACAAGTAATTCCGGATGGAGTTGTTCCCGGACAATGGAATGCTGTCGATTTTTCAATTATGCTTGATCCAAATTATAGAGAGCTTATATATGAAGGAGCAACTATGGAGATTAGGGTTTATGGTGTAACGGAAGGCGCTTTAGATATTGAAGGAACGGGAGCGTCAGCTTCAAATCCTAAAATATTAGAACAGGTTAAAAAGGATGGATTTTTTTATAGAAGTGAGGGAGATATAAATAGTCCCCTAAAATTAACAGAGGGAAAACTCGCAACAATTAAAAAAACGGCAGCCTTCGCTAGTAGTATTTCTGAATCGCTTGAAAAAATTAACTCTACGGCTTCTAAATTTTTAAAGGAGTTTAAGCAATATATGCAGTTAGCTAAAGTGCCGGGATTTTTAAACACGGTGAGTACTATTACTTCTGCTGTGGGTGGATACTTAAGCGCAGCTAATTTTCTTATTGGTGTTTTTGGAGGCGAAAGCACTGATCCAGTCATCAATTTTCAGGTATTTGAATTTAAAGGCACTATTAAAACCTCAGACGTAATAATAACTACTAGCTTGAAACTTCCAGGCGTACTAGTATCTCCTAATCAAGAAGGCTTACCTGTATATGACTCTACAATTGGTATAATTAACCTTAAAACGAGTCCTATAATACAAATAACCAAACCTTATAGAAGATTGGAGGGGGGTATTATATTGCCATTTAGCGGTTATAAGGGGAAATACGTCAAATATCGGTTGAACCGGAATATAGAAATTGCAGTCGCGCAAATTCCAGGAATGCAATTAAAGGATATCAAATTGGCAATTCTTTGTAAACCTCAAAAAGATAATAAACAAAGGGATTATTACAGCCCAACTGATAAATATATTTATAATTATTTTAGTAGTCCTACAGTACTAACGAGAGTACCAAACCCAGTATATCAAGACTTAGAGAAGGGAAGATTTGTTATACATAAGTATAATCCTGATGAGAGCCCTGCCAAACAGGAGATTATTTTTGGCACTCCTTACAGGGAAAAGAAATGTTTCAAAAACATAACTTTCGAAGTACCTGAAAAAACGGACGTATATCTGGGGGTATACGCTATATTTAAAGTCGATGGTTTTAAGGAGCCAGTAGTATTTCATGCTAAGTACTTATTTGATAAAGAGACCGTGGAATTTGATAAGGGAGCTTTAAACATGACAGAAGAACAGCCCAAATTTCCTTATATTGATTATTATAATCATTTACCGTTTGCCTATATTTTAGATCAGCCCAATACTTCTGGGGTTTACACGACTGAAAGTATTCAGATGAAACCTGGTTTCAGTGCTCCTTCTAATGGTTTTTTTAAATTCCCCTTTATAGCAAAGGCAGAACCCGCTACTAAATGTGAAGGTAATAATGATGTAGAACCCGTACCTTATGAAGGGAACCCGGCGTCTGCAAAAAGAATTAAAGATGTTGTTAAATCAGAAATGAAAAAAAGTAACAAGGCTAATAACAAAAAGTGATTATTATTTTTCTAACAGTGTAACTACTAATAAGAAACAGGCAAACTATGATTGTTGTTGGTATAAAAGTCGAACTTAGCATCTTGAATCTTGCTGATATAAATTGTCTTGGTGGGTGGATAGGCTGTTCATATACAACAGGAGAGCGTAACAGTACGACTATGTGAAGGATTGGAACTACCTTAATTATATTTTATAATCCTCTTGTAAAAATTTAAGTTTTTTAACCCGCCTAAGTTTATGCATTAATTATAAAGGCGTTTTATTTTTCTGCAACTCCATCAATAAATAAAACCCCTTGCTTTAGCTTTACATCGCAGACCATGGCTGCATAATTTTGCATTACCTTATCCGCGGGGTCTTTTCTATGGTTAACGTGATAGGAAGGATCTCATCAGGCTGAAGGGCTATAAGTAAGTAAAAGCATAATAAGTACCTATATTGTAACCATGTCAACCAGAATCCCTTATGTAGGCGGTCCCCCTTTTATACATCAATTTCACCTGTAACCAATGGCTTTTAGGTTAGTTTGAGTCTTCTCCCATTAAGCTGGTTTAAGTGTTCAAACGTAATCACTTAAACCCAAATTGATAAGTGAAATTGATAGTAGATCTAAATGCATTATAAACCAATACTATTTATTACCCATAGCAATTATTGCACTTCTAAGCTCCTTGCCTTTGAATTGCCTGTAATGAAATTAAAGTTATAGATACCTGTTACAATAAGTAACAATGCCAGCAGGAGTGCAGGATTAATGAAAACCTGAATTGATACGGCTGCGCGATTAAAGTATAGAAAGTTTTTTGGAATTAAAATCAGGAAAAAAATTATTTTTTCCTGTAGCGTCAATTGATTGAAAGGGATAAAAAAAAGTGGAAGAAATAAAACGGTAAGATAATAATCAGCCGTAATTGGTGTGAAAAGAATAAATACTATAGAAGCTATTTTCAACATTTTGTTCTTATCACGAAGTATTTCAAATAACGATTTTAAACTATATTTATAGAGATAGATTAACAGTAGTATAATTACTACAATAAGATTAATAATCAAAGGTTTTACATTTAGGATAAACTGAAAAAAACTTATATGGGAATAGCTATAAGCTTTATAAACTATAAATCTAAAAGGCAGGTAAAATGAACTACAGTAAGCTAAGCCACCAAACTTATACACCATCCAGCTATCATAAACCGCTATTGACTTAAAGAAGTTGTAAGGGTTGTAAGCAGTGGCAGGAACAGTCTTAGTAATAAAAATTATAGATAGATAGTTTAGCAGAAAAAGGAAAACAACAAACAGAAGCAAACTGGTAAAAAGTTTTTTGATATTATTTATATGATGAGCTACAAAATAAATCATAAATATAACAGGAGTAACTTTTATTGAAACTGCTATTGCCAGAAACAACATTGATAGAGCACTTTTATCTGCATATAGTATACTTAAAACAAGAAATAGAAAAACTAAAATTGCAAAATTACCCCTTGTTACAACAAATAATATTGGGTAAGAAAAAAGTATAAGAAACCAGTACCTGGATTTATTTGCAAATAAATCAGACTTTTTTAAAACTATTGATAGCGGTACAAAAAAAACAATTAAAAATATTATATACTTGCTGATTTTTAAATATTTAATGATTAAAGCACATGCGGCATAAATACTTATACAGAAAGGAGGTAAAAAGTTTATTCCTTTTGTCTCATATATGCTCCACAGGTTCCATACTTTAATAATGCGTACGTAAGTCATAACTTCAAAAAAATCATTAAAAGCAGCTATACCGGGATAAAGAAAATTATCGTAAGGCATTGTAAAACCTATAGCATTAGCCATAGTGCTGATGAAGGAAGCAAACAGAACAGAAATAAATAAGGCTTTTAAGAAAGAAGAAATGTCAGAAATATTATTTAAGTTAAATAGACTCATTTGAGTATTAAATTTTTTATTTTTTACAGATAATTAAATTCGACTTACCTACTTTATAAAATAACAGGGGATCTATAACCCTGGAAACAGACACAATAAAAGAGTCCCAAAACTTTATTTGCTTTACCGATGGATAGCTTTGTTTTAAAAATAATTTATTAGTAACCGAAGCTAAAAGGCCCAGAGAGTCTAAATTGTAATGTGAAATAACTTTTATTCCTTCAGGAATTGTATTTCTTAATAATTTGCGGCTATACCTTCTGTAATGACCAATAGCTTTATCAAAATCGTTATACAAAAAATTATAAGCCGGTACAAGTACGATTAAATAACCTCCTTCCTTTAAATAAGATAATGATGTTACAAGTTCATCTTTATCTTTCTCAATATGTTCTATTACGTCAATATACATTATTGAATCAAACTTAACATCTGTTTGGTAATTACTCAGAAAAGAAGGAATTATCTCTACTTTATTAAAGCCTTTCTCATTCTTAAGGTTAGTCTCAATTTGTTTACTCAATTCTAAATCAGGCTCGACACATACCCATTTTTCAATGTTTTCATCATTAATAAAATTCATAGTATTTGTTCCAATACCCGCTCCAACTTCAAGCACCTTCTTACCTAAGTATGGTTTGACCTTCCCGCTCCAATAATTCTTCCAGTTTTTCGCATGTGAAAAAATCTCCAGCTCATTACCAACATATTTTTGATTTTCCTGCATTATTAATTTTTAATAGAAATTACGTTCAAAATGAAATCTTTATAAAGCTTCACCATTGGTTTAGAAGGTTTACTTCTTTGATTTAAATGAAAAAGAAGTAATAATAATATTATCAGCATTACAAAAATAATATTGGCAAGAGTTAAGGATATATTAGAGGCCCACCCTGGTATGCTGTAGCTGGTAAAAATCCGTAAAATAAAGACAGTAATTAAAGAAAGAGTGGCAATAAAGAATCCGGCAATTGTTACTATTAAAAGCTTTACAGTAACAACATCTAAATATATAGAAATAGATGATAAGCCATGTAATATAAGGCTATTAAAATTCATTCTTGATTGTCCAAAATAGCGCGTTCCCCTATCTATGGGTACCGTATCAAAATTTAAGCGGCTGCGAATAATACTTCCTGAATAGTGGTTCCATAAATCAGGTAAAGAAATAACATGCAGCAGAAGTGTGCCAGGTATGAAACTAAAGTTACCAAAGGAAATTTTATTACTTGTCAGTAAACGGAAGACTATTTTGTAGATAATATAAAAAAGCCTGAAAAGGAATTTTTCGCTTCTTTTCCTTCTTTTGGCGAAGACTACTTTAGAAAAAGAAGATTCTTTAGCCCTTTGAATTAATTTTGCAATGTATTCCGGTTTATCCTCTCCATCACTATCCATGACAACCACCCCATCATAGTTTTGAAAATTGTCCTGTATGTAAGAGAGTCCTATTGCAATGGCACGTTGATGCCCTAAGTTCATGGCAAGATTTATTACCTGCACCGGAGCTTCCTTCGTAAATATGTTGTAATCACAATCTTCAGATGAACAATCGTTCACTGCAACTATTGAAATTAGCTCCCATCCATGTTTTTCTGCTTCAAGTAAAATTTCGGCTACTAATTTACTTAAAGCAGTCCAGTCATTGTAAACAGGTGCTAAACAAATTATTTTCATTGAAAGTATGTAAGCCCCGAAAATAGTAATAATATTTAAAAACAGCCTTCAGCACTCGACCTCATGGGGAAGCACCGTTATTAATAAAAAAAATTATTACTTCGATTTCTCCTATAATGTCTCGTGATTTGCAAATGTAAATATCAAGAAACCCATCCAAATTAACATCTGTAAAAGCATAAATAGATAATAGTAATCATTATTGCAAAAACATGAAAACTAATGATATGAATTTATATAGCTTTTAATTCTAATAATATATAAAACAATAACTATGAAATATCAACCCATACCAATGTTCTATATCAATAATAGAAATGAGACTTCACCCGGAAAGTTTTTTACCTATATTTGCGCCCTAATTTAAAGTTTGACTGAGTATAACAAAAACCGGAAATGTACAAATGTGTGTGGTGGGATTGCGGGTTTTCAGGTTCAATTATATTTAATTAATACTATTTCTTCTAGCAATAAGAAAAAATAAACTTATTGCTTTTTTTTTGGCTATCAGTCAACAAATGTGACTGAGGTGGCGAAGCTTTGTAAAGGCAAAATGCCGGTTGATAAAATTTACCATTTTAGAATTATAAAAGTTTTTTGAAAATGAGTTTAAATAAAGAGTACGACTTTTTAATTGTTGGCAGTGGCTTATTCGGGTCTGTTTTCGCACACGAAGCAAAGAAAAGAGAAAAAAAGAGCCTTATAATAGACAAGCGGAACCATGCAGGTGGCAATGTTTACTGTGAACATGTTGAAGGTATAAATGTACATAAGTACGGCGCTCACATTTTTCATACAAACGATAAGCAAATATGGGATTATGTAAATTCTTTTGTAGAGTTTAACCGCTACACTAATAGTCCGGTAGCTATTTATAAAGGCGAAGTATACAACCTCCCTTTTAATATGAATACCTTCTACCAGTTGTGGGGAGTAAAAACACCACAGGAGGCTAAGGAAAAAATACAATCACAAATTGAACAGCTTAATATACAGGAGCCTGCAAATCTTGAAGAGCAGGCATTGTCATTAATAGGCCCCGACATTTATGAAAAACTGATAAAAGGATATACAGAAAAACAATGGGGAAGACCGGCAACTGAACTTCCGGCTTTTATCATAAAAAGATTACCGGTAAGGTTTACTTATGATAATAATTACTTCAATGATAAATACCAGGGAATACCTATCGGGGGTTATAACAAACTTGTAGAAGGATTACTAAAAGATATAGAAGTTAAGTTAGAAGTGGATTATTTTGAAAACCGGGAACAATGGAATTCTCTTGCTGACCAGATCGTATTTACAGGAAAGATTGACCAGTTTTATGATTTTCAGTTCGGCCAACTCGAATATCGCAGCCTGCAGTTTGACCATGAAGTGCATGACATCGAAAACTACCAGGGAAGTGCAGTGGTAAACTATACCGAGAGAGAGGTGCCCTATACCAGGATAATTGAACACAAGCACTTTGAATTTGGAACGCAGCCTAAAACAGTTATAACGAAAGAATATCCTAAGGAGTGGACGCCCGAAAAAGAACCTTACTACCCGATTAATGATGCACGCAATACTGCAATTTTTAAACAATACCAGCAATTAGCAGATACAGAAAACAATGTTATTTTTGGTGGACGACTTGCAGAATACAGGTATTACGATATGCATCAGATTATCGGCTCAGCGCTAAAGAAGGTATCAGTTCATTTTGGAGATGAGTGATTATCTGAGTTCGGATACAAAACTATATTATTAAGCTTCGTAAACAGGCCTTCTTTTTTTACATGTATGACATTAATAACTAAGTGAAGAAAAACTAGTTGGACCTTTTTATTTCTTTCTTTTAGAGAATTTTAGAATGTTAGCATTTCTTTAAAACATCTCTTTACCGCCTTTTTTATATTTTAATTAAAAAAAGAATCTGCTTCTTTGAAGCTTATGTTTCTTTTAATATTTTTAGTTGTATAAAAAATATAAATTCCGTTCCTTTTAATTTTATTGAATTTGAAATGTTGAAGTTGAAAATAGTTTTTACAATAATTTTTTTTGCGTTTTGTTTTTCTTCATATGCCCAGTTGCCGTCTTTGACTGGTAATTTACGAAATGTAAAATCTTCAGATGTCACAGAAGACCAATTAAGTGAAATTGTAACGTACCTCGATCAAAACAATACATCTGATCAAAAAGCTTATGATCTTTTAATAGAAAGAGGCATGGACCCGGCTGAAGCGTCGGAATTAAGAAGAAGGGTAGAAAAAGAAAGAAGCAGCAGAAGCAAATTTTCTGATAATGATAATGACGACAATACCAGAAATGGAGAACGAAGGGTTTCTGATACGGCAAACACTGTAATACCTGTAATCAATCCTAAAAAAATATTTGGTCTGGAAATCTTCAGTAACGGCGTCCTTTCTTTTGAACCCAATATAAATATAGCGACTCCGGTTGGTTACATCATTGGCCCCAATGACGAGATCAATATAAATATTTATGGATACCAGGAAGCTTCGTATAGTTTAAAGGTCGGCCCCGAAGGAGACATCAATATCCCATATGTAGGAATTATGTACGTGGCAGGACTCAGTATTGAGCAGGCAACTTCAAAAATTAAAAGCAAGCTTAGCTCATCAGGTTATTCCAATATTAAAACAGGCCTTACCAAAGTAAGTGTAACAATAGGAAGAATAAGAAGTATTAAAGTAACTGTTTTAGGCGAAGCTAAAGTCCCTGGCACTTACACGCTTTCTTCGCTCGCAACAGCTTTTAATGCTTTGTTGCTTTCCGGCGGACCTACCGATATTGGCAGCATGCGCAATATTGAAATTATAAGAAACGGAAAAGTGATAAATAACCTCGATCTTTATGATTTTCTCGTAAAAGGCGATCAGACAGGAAATATCAATCTACAGGACCAGGATATTATTCGTATACCTACGTACGAGGTTCGGGTTTCAATGGAAGGGGAGGTAAAAAGAACCGGATTATTCGAAATAAAATCCGGCGAGACTGTTCAGAATTTATTGAATTTTGCAGGAGGTTTTGCAGATAGCGCTTATACATCGAGTATAACTGCATACCAGATAACAGATACTGAAAACAGAATTATTGATATCAACCAAAAGGATTATTCAATTTATAAACCTTCCCGTTCTGAATCTTTTATCGTTAAAAAAATAATTGGCCGGTTTGTGAACAGGGTTACCATACTAGGTGCAGTTTACCTGCCCGGTGCTTTTGAATTGACCCCGGGAATGACAATAAAAGATTTAATAATCAAGGCACAGGGACTGAAAGAGGATGCCTACAATGGAAGAGGTATAATTGTAAGAAACAGGGAAGATCTAACACCCGAATTTGTTTCTTTCAGCCCGCGTGATGTAATGCAAAAAGGGACAAATAATATTGTTTTAAAATCAAACGATACGATAACTATAGCTTCAGTAGCTGACCTTAGAGAGAAAACAACAGTATTTATTACAGGAGAGGTAAGAAATACAGGACAATATGCTTATGTGGAAAACATGTCTTTAAAAGATTTGATATTGTTGGCAGGAGGCTTTACATATGCTGCCACTCCACAAAGAATTGAAGTAGGGCGACGTCTTAGAAGCGATACTTTTAATATTAAGGATATACAGGTCTCAAATGTATTTGATATTAATTCTGTAAAAGATCTTGATTTAACTGCTTCAGAAGCTAAGTTGCAGCCATATGATGTTGTTATAGTGAGACAGAATCCGGGCTACAAACCGCAAATAAATGTGCGAATAGAAGGAGAAGTTGTTTTTCCCGGAACATATGTAGTAAAAAATAAAAACGAGAGAATAAGTGATGTTATTAATAGAGCAGGCGGACTTACTCTTCAGGCTTATAACCAGGGCGGATTTGTAACAAGAATTAATAATAAAACAATAGTTAACCAGGTTAATAATCAAAAGATAAATAGAATACAGACTACATTAAAAGATACTACTGCAAGTGCTATGCAGGAAATAGATAGACCTGTAGACCAGATAGCGGTTGATTTAACTACAATATTGTCAAATCCGGGAGGGCGTAACGATCTGACCCTGGAAGACGGAGATGTAATTACGATACCAAGAGAAAAAATGGATGTAAGAATAAGCGGGCAAGTCTTGTTTCCTACACGTGTGGTTTATAGAGAGAGCATGAACCTAAAGGATTATCTGGGCCGTGCAGGAGGACTAACTGATAATGCACGCAGAGGAAAAATCTATCTGCTGTATCCCAATGGAAATGCTGCTAAGACAGGCCACTTTTTATTTTTCAGAAGTTATCCAAAAGTAACACCAGGGTCAGAAATAATCGTTCCTAGAAAACGTGAAGTCGAAAGGCGCAGGCTTACAACAGGTGAAATCCTTGGAATATCGACAGCAATTACTTCTGTTGCAGGCGTACTTATATCGGTATTACTTAATTTAAAATAGCACTAAAACGGAACTGATTAGTTACAATTAAAGACGTATATAACTGTAATGAGTGAAGACAAAGAATACCCTGTAGATGAATTTAAAAAAGTAATACACACTTGGATTGCTTATTTGAAGTCTAAATTGCTTTGGGTTATTCTTGTTGGTATAATTTCCGGTCTTTATGGAATTTATTATGCCTCAACTCAAGAGCCCGTATATACTGCTAAGTTGACTTTCGCATCAGACATTGGTCAATCAGGCGTAAGTGCATATGCAGGAATTGCGTCTCAGCTTGGACTTGATTTGGGAGGTGGCGAAAGTATCTTTGAAGGAGACAACCTGATGGAACTATTGCGAAGCCGTCTTTTAATTCAAAAAACTTTTTTAACTCCCGTTATTATTGATGGTAGAAATCAGCTATTGGTTGATTACTATATTGATAGTAAAAAATTGCGAAAGCAATGGACGAACAACCCTGCTCTACGTAAAATAATTTTTACTGCTGCGCCTCAGTCTCCTGACAGGAAACGCGACAGCATTATGAAGCTCTTTTATAATAATATTGCAGGTGGAGCTCTTCTGCTTGAACGGGTAGATAGAAGATTAAATATTATATCAGCTACTTTAAAAGACAATGATGAATTATTTGCAAAGCTCTTTTTAGAGCATTTGGTCAATAACGCTATTCAATATTATACTAACTTCAAGATTCAAAAAGCAAGGCAAAATGTTCAAATATTGCAGCGACAAACAGACTCAGTCAGAAATTTAGTAAGTGGAAACATTGTTTCAATAGCGTCTGAAAATGATCTTAATATAAATCCTTTAAGGCAGTTACCAAAGGCGAACGTTCAAAAAAAAGGTATTGATGTACAGGTGAATACTGCTTTATATGGAGAGCTGGTAAAAAATCTTGAGCTTTCACGTATGGCCTTACGGAGGGAAACCCCGTTAATTCAAACAATCGATACACCAACTCTTCCTTTAGATAAAAAGAAAATGGGCAGGCTGAAAGGAGCAGTTTTATTTGGTTTTATAGGCGGCTCTATTGCTCTTTTGTTTTTTATTTTAAGGAAGTTTTATCTTTGAAAAAAATTTCCAAAATTTCTTTTAGCTGTTAAAAACTTGTTTTTGGTACCAGCATTTATTCTTCATTCATCATCGTTGCGTCGCATTTCGTTCATCGGCATATCATTGTGCAACTTTTGGCTCTACTATAAAATTGTTATAAAAATTTTAAACAGCTTCTTTGTAAAATTTTTTAGAAGGAAATGATTTATTTATGAAAGTAGTTTTGCTTGCTGGCGGATTAGGAACACGTCTTTCTGAAGAAACCGATATAAGGCCAAAGCCAATGGTTGAGATAGGAGGCAAACCAATTATCTGGCATATCATGAAGCTCTACTCCCACTACGGTTTTAATGAGTTTGTAGTTTGTTTAGGCTATAAAGGATATGTGATTAAAGAATTTTTTGCGAATCTTTTCCTGCATCTTTCAGACGTAACAATAGATATATCTAACAATGAAATCCAGGTACACAACAGCCCGGTAGATAAATGGAAAATTACACTTGTTGAAACCGGCAGCCATACTATGACAGGCGGTCGGATTAAACGGGTAAAGAAATATATTGATAACGAAAGGTTCATGCTTACTTATGGTGACGGGGTAAGTGATGTCAACATTAATGAGCTTGTTGCTTTTCATGAGCAAAAAGGGAAAATGTGTACCGTTACTGCTGTTCAGCCTTCAGGCAGGTTTGGTGTTTTGCAGATTAATGATGACAATGAGGTAGAATCTTTTCATGAAAAAAGAGCAGAAGACTCAGGTTGGATAAATGGTGGGTTTTTTGTTTGCGAACCCGGGGTTTTTGATTTTATTGAAGGTGATGATACAATGTGGGAACGTAATCCTTTAGAAGCTATAGCACAACAAAAACAATTAGCATCTTATAAACACAGAGGTTTTTGGAAGCCAATGGACTCGCTGAAAGATAAAATGGATTTAAATGAGCTATGGAATACTAACAAAGCATACTGGAAAGCATGGCAGTAACAGATGAATTAAAAGAGTTTTCAGGAAAACGTGTATTCGTTACAGGCCATACGGGTTTCAAGGGATCATGGCTCTGTTATTGGTTGCAATCTTTGGGAGCAATTATAAAAGGTTTTTCTTTGCCTCCGGCCACTCAGCCTAATCTTTTTTCTCACTTACAACTGAATAAAGATATAGAGTCGATAATGAGTAACATTAATGATTATCCGACTTTATCACAAGAATTGATAAGCTTTAAACCAGACTTCATATTTCATTTAGCTGCACAGCCTCTTGTAAGAAAATCTTATAAAGATCCTTTGGATACTTTTCAAACAAACGTTGTTGGTACTGCAAATATTTTACAAGCCCTAAGACATTTGCAAGAGCCTTGTATTTGTGTATGTATAACTACCGATAAAGTTTATCAAAATAATGAATGGATATATCCGTATCGGGAAAATGACCGGTTAGGCGGATATGACCCTTATAGTGCAAGCAAGGCGTGTTCTGAAATGGTTATTTCATCATTCTCAAATTCTTATTTCAATACAAAAACCTACCTTGAACATAACAAGGCGATAGCAAGTGCAAGGGCAGGTAATGTAATTGGTGGCGGCGATTGGTCAGAAGACCGGCTGTTGCCGGATATTGTAAGATCATTATCAGAAAAAAAAGATATTATCATTCGTAATCCCTCTGCTGTTCGCCCGTGGCAACATGTAATGGAACCACTGTTAGGCTACATGCAACTTGCCTTATCTTTGCAAAAAGACGTGTATAAATATACAGGCGGCTGGAATTTTGGTCCTAAAACTGATGATAATTTTTCAGTTCTTGAACTTTCAAAAATTGCCATAAATATCTGGGGTGAAGGGAATATAAATATTTCCCACGATCCGAATGCATTACATGAAGCAAATCTTTTACGCCTTGATATAAGTAAAGCGGAAAGTGAACTGAAGTGGTCGCCAAAAATGCAGGCCAAAGAAGCAATACAGCGTACTATACAATGGTATAAAGCATTTTACAGTGGAAGTAAAGCAAAGAGTTTAATGGAGGAGGATTTGAAATATTATCAATCATTATTTAATTAAAATGACGACTAAAACAGCTACTATAAAAAAAGGCTTCGATTATAAAAATATTACTGATACGGGTTTAAGAGAGTTATTAATTTCTTCTTTTAAAAAGAATATTAATAAACAAATAATTCCGGGTGAGCATTATATACCTGTAACAGGTAAAGTACTTGATGAAGAAGATGTACTATTGGGCATTGAAGCTATGATGGATGCCTGGCTCACTAACGGAAGATTTAGCGAACAGTTTGAAAAAGAATTGGCGCGATATTTTGGCAGCCGCTTTTCTTTTTTAGTAAACTCAGGATCTTCTGCAAACCTGTTAGCGTTTTACACCCTTACTTCACCTAAACTTGGCGACAGAGCGGTAAAACCGGGAGATGAAATTATTACCGTCGCAGCAGGTTTCCCGACTACCGTCAATCCAATGATACAGTTTGGTTGTGTACCTGTATTTGTTGACATAGATATACCGACATATAATATCAAAGCAGAAGATATAGAAAAGGCGATTTCTCCAAAAACCAAAGCTATTATGATAGCCCATTCTTTGGGCAATCCCTTTAATCTTGAAGTGGTTATGGAGATAGCTAAGAAATACCAGCTATGGGTTGTGGAAGATGATTGCGATTCATTAGGAGCGCGATATAATGGAAAGAAAACAGGAACATTTGGAGATTTGGCTACCCTTTCTTTTTATCCTGCACATCACATAACAATGGGTGAGGGAGGAGCTGTTTTAGTTAATAATGCGTCGCTTAAGAAAATAGCAGAAAGCTTTAGAGACTGGGGAAGAGATTGCTGGTGTTCTCCAGGTTGCGATAATACATGTGGTAAAAGATTCGAATGGCAATTTGGCGACCTGCCTGAAGGATACGATCACAAGTACACTTATTCCCATATTGGCTTTAACCTTAAGGTTACAGATATGCAGGCTGCTATTGGCTTAAGTCAGCTATCAAAAGCAGATTCCTTTGTTGCAAAACGCAAAGAAAATCATGCTTCGCTTTTATCAATAATAAAACCTTTAGAAGAGCACTTTATTTTGCCTGAAGCTACACAAAATGCTGACCCAAGCTGGTTTGGATTTATGCTCACTGTAAGGGAAGGAAGCCCTATAGATAGAAACAAACTGACACAATATCTCGAGCAGAATAAAATAGGAACACGCCTGTTTTTTGGAGGGAATTTATTAAGGCAACCAGCGTACGCGAATATTGTTCATAGAAAAATAGATGATTTGAAAAACTCAGATATCGTAATGAACAGATCTTTCTGGTTAGGTGTATGGCCGGGACTTAACGAGGAGCATTATCATTATATATCCGAGGTATTGAACTTATATATCAATAGTCTTTAATATCACTGTCTTAAATAATCCGGAGTAATGATCTATGATAATAATTGGGCGGTAATAATTCCTATGGCAAATGAAGAACAAGATTTTCATCCGCTGATAAAAGAGGTGAAAGGCATTCTTAAAAAAATTGGAGGTGGTAAAGTTTACTTCATTGTTGATAATGCTTCTAAAGACAAAACCTTAGAATTGTGTCATTCCGTTTCAAATGAAGATGACAGGTTTGTTACAGTGTATGCTCCGGAAAATAAAAATGTAGTTGACGCATACATCAGGGGTTATGTAGAAGCTTATAATGCAGGTTATGAGTTAATTATAGAAATGGATGCCGGATTATCTCATGATCCTAAAGCGCTTCCCATGTTTTTAAGGGTTTTAAATGAAGGAAATGAATGTGCTTTTGGAAGTCGGTTCATTAACGGCGGTTCAATGAGTGAATCTGTATTTAGAAGAAAGTTGCTGTCTAAAACAGGTACAATTCTTTCAAACATGTTATTAGGAACCAAAATGTTCGACATGACTTCCGGTTACCAGGGATTACATAGGGATGTTGTTGAAAAAATTATAAAATATCCTTTCAAGTCCAAAGCTCATTTTTATCAGACAGAAATAAGATACTTATTGAGGAATAGAAAAATGATAGAAATCCCTATTCATTATAAAGCGCCTTCACCGCGGGTTTCACAAAAAGCAATTAAAAACGCCATATCTACTTTAATGTATTATTTCATTAAAAGAATAACATTTAAAAGGGTGAACTTATGAGTGAATATTTGACCAGGAAAGTTATTGTTACCGGAGCTTCAGGTCACATAGGTTTTCATGTTGCTTCCTGCTTACGTGATTTAAACTATTCAGTACTTTTATTAATAAGAAACAGGAATAGTAATATTCTATTATTAGAAGAAAAGGGTTGCGTTGTAGAAAAGGTTGATTTAAAGCAGCCGGCTACTTATAAACATTTACTTAAAGGTATTGACTGCCTTTTTCACCTTGCATCGGAAAATACTACAAGTGTTGAAAACGAAGCTGAAATTCTTTCAAACACATCTGGCATTACTAAAATAGTTATAGATCTTGCTTTAGAGAATAAAGTAAAAACAATCATTTATACAAGTTCTGTTGTAGTACTTGGCAGATCTCCCAATAAACAAACTTTAATAAACGAAAAAAGTTCTATAAATAATCCTTCAACTCCATATATAAAAGGAAAGTACCTAGCTGAAATATATATTAATGGCTTAATTAAGGAAAGAAATGCAGATATAAGGCGTTTATATCCTTCCTGGATTATTGGATCACGAAATGTAAAAGTGACTCCTCCTCAGCAGACTATAAATGATTATACCAATAAGGGTCAATTATTTTATTTTTCCGGGGGTATATCAATAGCAGATGTTGAGCAGGTAGCCCGCGCGCATGTAAATGCATGGTTAGTGGGTAAACCCGGCGGAAAATACATTCTTGGAGGTCAAAATCTTACTTTCAAAAGTTTTTATACTATTCTTGCCTCTGCTGGTTCTCATGCGAAACCTTTCATATTTCTTCCAAAGTTTTTAATTTATGTCATTAGTCTTGTCGGAAAATTAATATCTAAATCAGGCTTTAAAGTGCAGCCGTCTTATGTAAAAGAAGTGATTGGAAAATATAGCTGGTACGACTCCTCAAAAGCTGTAACGGAATTAGGATATAAAATACCGCCGGCTGCTGAAATGATTAAAGGAGCTTTAAAAGAGACAGTGATTTCAAAAATGGGGTTAAACAACTTATACTACCAAAAAAATATTTTAAACAGGATTAAGTATAAGGAAGACGACATTTTGCTAATAACCGGTTTTCCCGGTTGGTTAGGAAACCGGATGGTTGATATATTTTTAAACGGAGATAAGTTTGGCGAATATGCTATACACAGGAAAGTGAGGTTACTTGTTCAACCTAAATTCAAGGGCTTAATTTCTCTGCCACCTCTTTATGAAATTGTTTATGGCGATTTGTCTGATAAAGATTCTTTACTTTCTGCATTGACTGGCGTAAAAGCGGTGTATCACCTGGCGGGAGTTATATATCCACCTAAAATAAAAACTTATTATAAAGTAAATTATGAAGGCACAAAAAATTTAGTTGATGCCTGTATTGAAAAGGGGGTTGGAAGAATTCTCTTTATGGGTACAGATAGTATCTGTGGCTATGGAAGAGCTAAAAGAATTTTTGATGAAAATACACCTCCCCGTCCATATAAGAACTACGGAAAAAGTAAATATTTGGCCGAAAAATATGTATTAGATGCTTCTAAAGCCGGAGTAATTAACGGAACATCACTTAGAGGATTTTGGTTTTTTGGACCATTTATGCCTGAAAGAAACAGCAGCTTCTTTAAAATGTTTAAATGGAAAAAGCAGATTGTTTTTGGCAATGGAAAGAACTATAGAAGCATTTCCCATATTGATAATATTATACAGGCCTTTATATTAAGTGAAAAAAGCCCTGCAACTTATAATAAATGGTATTGGATAGGCGGCAGAAAACCTGATTATACTGTAAATGATATCTACAAAGAGATTTGTGAAGGCCTCCATGTACACTATAAACCTCTTCACATACCTGGTTTCATTTGTGAATGTTTTAATGTTTTTGATTCATTTTTAGGTATGTTTGGTGTATTACATCCTACCATACATGCTGCAGGTAAATTTCATAAAGATATAGCTGGTGAGATCAAAGCTGCCGAACGAGACTTCGGTTATAACCCCAAAGTTGATTTTCTTCAAATAAAAAAAGAAGTAAAAGAACTGGTAAGTTGAGGCTTCCTTTATAGTTTATTGTATACATACAAAGGGATAGCTCACTTAAAAATATAAGTTATAACAGATGGAAAAAAAGGCAATAGTAATTGGCTCCGGTATCTCAGGCCTTAGTATCGCAAGAATGTTGTCAGAAAAATATGACGTAGAAGTTCTCGAAAAATCTGACAATATCGGAGGCTTAATAAAATGTGATAGAATAAGTGGAAATCTTTTTCATCGTGTAGGCGGGCATGTTTTTAACAGTAAAAATCAAAATGTTTTAGATTGGTTTTGGAAGCATTTTGACAGGGACAATGAGTTTTTGCAGGCGCCCAGAAATGCAAAAATTTTAATGAATAATACTTTGTTAGGTTATCCGATAGAGAATTATTTATACCAGCTTCCCGAAAAAGACTTACAAACAATAACCGGTGAATTAATCGCCATTCTTAAAGAAGGAAATAACGAGCCTGCAGCTTACGACAACTTTAAAGATTTTTTGCTTGGAAAATTCGGTAATAGACTCTACCAGTTGTACTTCGGTCCCTACAACAGTAAAATCTGGAATACGGATATTAGTAAAGTACCCCTTGAATGGTTAGATGGCAAACTGCCTATGCCTCAAATTGAGGAAGTGATATTAAGTAATATTTTAAGAAAGGAAGAAAGAGGAATGGTCCATTCCACTTTTTACTATCCTAAAAGAGACGGATCTCAGTTTATCATTAACAGACTTGCAGAATCATTAAAAATCGCTGTGTCTTATGATGTATCAAACATATCTGTAGAAGAAAATAAAATTTCAATTAATTCACTTAATAATAGTTTAAGTGGAGATGTACTTGTTTATTCTGGTGATGTAAGAAAACTTAACTCCATTATTGATATTGATGATAATGATTTAAAGGAAGCACTGTCATCAGTGGTGGATCTTCCTTCAAATGGTACATCAAACGTATTATGCGAAACTGATAGTAATGATATTTCATGGCTTTATTTGCCGGAAAAAAACTTTAAAGCGCATAGAATTATTTATACCGGCAATTTCAGTGATACAAATAATGAAGGAACAGACAGAAAAACCTGTGTAGTAGAATTTTCCGGAAAGCATGATGAAGCAGAAATGGTGAAGGAACTTGCGCTTTTACCTGGAAATTTAAAACCTCTGGCCTTTAACTACGAACCTAATTCTTATATAATACAACGAAAAGATACAAGAAATAAGATTCAGGCTTTAAGGGAATTACTTGCAGGATATAATATTTTTCTGTTAGGACGGTTTGCAGAATGGGAGTATCATAATATGGACAAATGTATCGAAGGGGCGATGAAGCTAAGCAAAGAGCTATGTTAGATGAAGGAAGCCTTCTGATCATATGAAATTATCCATTGATAAAAATACCAGGTTTAGTATTTATATATTAGTATTTGCAGTAATTGTATTTCTGTCTGTATTTCTGTTGCCGTTCTATGTTCCCCGAAAAGTACCTGCTGTATCACCTTCTTATGATTATGCGTTTAACAATACAGTATCTGTTATCGCTTTATGCTTGTCACTATTTATTGGTTCTATACTTTTCTACAAATACTACGAGAAAAAAATTCAGTTTTTGCAGGTTGAAAAATTTCTTAGTCAAAACATTAGTGGCGGGTTAAGTATAAAAAATGCATACATATTATTTTTTATTCATTCTTTCGCTATATTATGTCTCTATCTGCTAAATGCAAATTATGGTTATGGTGAAGGCAATTACTTTTTACTGAGAATGGATCGTTTGTCTTTAGGGCAAGAGCCATACAAAGACTTCGAATACGCTTATGGAGTTTTACTGATATACTTCCCAAACCTAATAACGGATATTTTCAATTTTCCTACATCTGTTAATGGATATTTTATTTCTTTAACCATATTGAATGCAATAGGCATTTATTTTCTATATTATGTTATAAACGCATTTAATGTTGATGAAAGAAGAAAAAGAATTATTTTTTTTGGGATTGGCCTTGCATGTATTCCCTTAAGCCTTGGGATGAATTACTTTTTTTTGAGATTTATAACACCGGTTGCAAGCTTTTTTGTTTTTAACCGCATAATTCTAAAATTAGAAAATGCTTCTATAAAAAATTGTATTTTCATTGCACTTGCGGCAGTTGCAATCTCTTTACTTAATTTTATCATATCTATAGAAGTCGGTATTGCAGTTTTGCTTTCTATTGCCGGGTATTTGTTTTTTTCAGTAATTCTAAATAAAAAGGTATTTCACCTTATCACACTTCTTGTTTCCGGTATTATAATAATTTTAATTTTATTACTACTTGGTAAGAGTTTCAGTTTAGTAATCAAAGCTTTTGCTGCCGGGGGCAACAACTGGGTTGTTATTCCTTCTCCATCCATAGTTATATTTATAGTATCTTTTCTTGTAACCAATTTTATTTTTTGTGCCTCGATAATTAATAAAAATATTTCTTTCCTTACCTGCGCTCTATTAATTTTTAACATCATTATGCTTGCCGGCGCTTTTGGCCGATGCGACCCCGGACATATATTTTGGTATGGCTTAAGTTCACTTATAACTATGTGGATGCTGATGACATTTATAGACAGCAAATACTTTAAAATTTACACTATTGCTTTTATTTCAATTTTTGTTATAGGCATGAATTTTTCAGGTCTTTATTTATATAAAACCGAGTTAAGTACATTGGTTGCCAGGTATCTTATACAAAATGGCAAGGTGAACTCACTAAAAGAATTTGCTGAAAATATTCATTATGATACAACTGTAATAAACCGATATGCTGAAGCAGTTAATGACAGAATTGATTTTGAAGAGCTTAACAAATATCAAAAAATTGCTTTACCCTTTGATGTTGATAAAGACATCTATTTATACCTGTTAAAGAAACATGCTTTTTGGCCCGAATACTACATGGGGTATTTTGCAAATACTTTCACCAGGGATCAAATAAATACTAAGCTCAAAGGTTTACAGGACAGCAATCATAAATATATGGTTATACCGGAATATGCCTTAAATTTCAGCTACAATAGTGATATAGTTAGTGAAAGAAAACTTATATCAAGATTATTTTTGTTTCCCTACCATTATACTAAAAAGAGAGACTCTCAAAGAATGTATGCTCCCGTTTATGCATATATTCATAATAATTACAGGCCTGTTAAGACCATAAAAAAGGGATTTATATTGGTAGAGCGAATTAAGTGAAGTCCTGATATAAATTTGGCCAAACAAATTTTGGAGTTGGAAGTAAAGATCAATTTAGAGGAAGCAATAGAAAAAACTTTTAGTTTTTATGGAAATGTATAAACCATACCGAGAATGTCCGGTATGCGATAGTAAAGAAGTTAAACTTGTACATAAGGTTCAGTTTATGTTGTTTGATAATCATCCGATGACTGGTGGTTATAATGTCGTACAGTGTCAGAAATGTCTTTTTATTTATGCTGATACTCATGTAACACAACAGGAGTTGGACATTTATTATAAGGAGTTATCAAAATATGAAGATAAAAATATTGGTACCGGCGGCGGATATAGCAAAAATGATAAAGAGCGATTATTAAAAACAGCAGAGTTTATCTCTTCTTATTTGCCTGATAAAAACGCCCGTATTATTGATTTAGGTTGTGCAAACGGAGGCCTTTTAAAAGAGCTGAAAAACCTCGCATTTAAAAACCTGGTAGGTTTAGATCCATCTTCGACTTGTGTAGAAGTCACAAAGAGTGAAGTTGGTTGCGAGGCTTACCAAATGTCGTTATTTGATATGGATGAAAGTTTGGGCAAATTTGATTTAGTTATCCTGTCGCATGTGTTAGAGCATCTTTTAGACCTTTCTTCCACCCTCAAAAAGTTGAATAATTTACTGAAAGAAGGCAGCTTGCTTTACATAGAATGCCCTAATGCTTCAAATTATAATAAAGTCATTCATGCTCCTTTGCAGGAGTTTAATACAGAGCATATAAATCATTTTACAGAAGTATCTTTCGAAAATTTATTTGGATTACATGGTTATCAAAAGATTTGTACCGGCGACAAAATAATGAAAATTGCTTCTGACCAGGATTACCACGCAGTGTATGGATTATTTAAAAAAACAGCAGAAGATTTTAATTACACTCTTAAGCCTGATAGAGAAATTAAGGATAGTATTTCTGATTATATATGTAAATCCGAAAAAATCTTCGATACTATTTTAGATAAATTTTCCGGTCTTAATCCTTCCGAATCCATTGCTTTGTATGGTATTGGTCAGTTTGCTTTTAAGCTATTAAGCAGGCTTGGTTTAAGAAACTATAACCAGGTAAAGCTGTTTGATAATAACGATTTAAATGTCGGCAAAAAAATACAGGGAGCAGAAATTTTACCGGGGAAAACCATAACATCTGAATATAAAAAAGCTCCTTTTACAATAGTTATTACATCTCTCATATATGAGAATGGAATAAGAAAACAAATCGAAGAAGAATTTAGAAGTAATTATCTTAATTCTTCATCAATTATTGGTTTTCAAAATTGCTTAACTAACTAATATACCTTTTAAGAAATTATTTGTGAAAAGGATTTCAGAAGAAGATTTATTACATATTTATCGTAACACTCAAAGCCTTTGGGATGCTTTAAGGAATAAGAGTATTTTTATTACCGGCGCTACAGGTTTTTTTGGAAAATGGTTATTAGAAAGTTTTCTTTTTATAAATAACAAACTTTCACTTAATGCTCATATTTGTGCGTTATCGCGTAATCCCCAATCTTTTTTAGAGGAATATCCTTTTTTTAAAGACTCTTCCATCAATTTTATAAAAGGCGACATTCAGACTTTTGAGTTTCCTTCAGGTGATTACCATTTTGTTATTCATGCAGCAACAGATGCAGATGCACAAAAAAATGTTGAGAACCCTTTATTGATGTTAGAAACGATTACAATTGGTACAAAAAGAGTTTTGGAATTTGCTCAAAAAAAATCAGTTGAATCTTTTCTGTTTACAAGTTCAGGTGCTGTATATGGAAAACAACCTTCAACAGTTACCCATGTAAAGGAAAATGAAGGTTATGCAATTGATATTAATAAACCTCAGTCAGCTTATGCAGAGGGTAAAAGATTAGCGGAATTGTACTGCTCTATTTATTTTTCTCATTACGGGTTACCGGTAAAAATTGCAAGATGCTTTGCTTTTGTCGGTCCGTATTTACCTTTAAATAAGCATTTTGCTATTGGTAATTTTATTTTAAACACACTTAAAGGAGAAGACATAATAATCAAAGGTGATGGCACTCCTTATCGTTCATATTTATATGCAGCAGATCTTACCGCCTGGCTTTGGACAATTTTATTGAAGGGAGAAAATAATACTCCTTATAATGTTGGCTCTGACGAAGATTATGATCTTAAAACAATCGCAAATCTTTTCACAAACATCAATCCTTCAATTAACGTAAATATTTTATCAAAATCTGATTTAAGTAAACCTGTTGAAAGATATATTCCTGATATAACCTTTATTAAACAAAGTTTAGGGCTTAAAGTACAGGTAGATCTGTTAGAAGCAATTAAAAAAAGTTTGGCTTTTTATAAGACGTCTTAAAGCCTTTCTAAGAAAATATTTATAGCCTAAAAAATCAATAACAATTAAAATTACTGTTTGAAAAAAATTATTAAGCAATTGATCGGGTCTTTTGGATATACAATTTCGCGTCTCCCTACTAATATGGATGCAGCAGAAGAAGACATTCTTACTATTAATGGTAAAACGAATAAGTTTCAATATGAAATAATTAGCCTTCACCGTTATGCTCCGTGGCTTACCGATGAAAAGTTTCAGCAGACATATAATAAAATAAAGGATTATACTTTGGTTGACCTTTATAGGTGCTACGAGCTTTTTGATTTTGTCAAACGTATAGAAAATATAGAAGGAGACATAATCGAGATTGGGGTTTGGCGTGGCGGAACTTCAGCAATTATGGCTGCAGCACTACAATATGTGAATTCAAAAAAAACTATTTTTCTATGCGATACTTTTTCCGGTGTAGTTAAAGCAGGCGAGTTTGATATACGGTATAAAGGAGGTGAACACAGTGATACAAGTGATCAATTAGTAAAAGATTTACTTTCGTCCCTGCAACTTAAAAATTTCAGTTTACTAAAAGGAATATTCCCGGAAGAAACAGGCTCCGCAGTTGAAGGTAATACTTTCAGTTTGTGTCATATAGATGTAGATGTTTATCAATCTGCAGTTGATATTATTGCCTGGATTTATCCTAAGCTGTCAAAAGGCGGAGCATTGGTTTTTGATGATTATGGTTTCAGAGGATGCAATGGTATTACCTATTTAGTAAACGAGTTGCGGCTGGAAGTTGATAAATGGCTGTACATATACAATTTAAATGGGCATGCTTTTTTAATAAAAAGATAAAATCCTTAACGATTTAGGGTATATTAATTTAGTTATGAATATTGCAGAAGTTTTTGAAGAAAAGCAGACGAGTGTAACAGGTCAGTTAAAAAGTTTATTGGAGCAAAATTTACCTGTTATAGTGGCAGGTGCAGGAAATCTTGGAAAAAAAATTGGTTCATTTTTAGTAAAGCGAGGTCTCAACTTCTATTCATATACAGATAACAATCCGAAAAGGCGGGGCGAGAAAATAAATGATAAAACTATTTTATCTCCTGCAGAAGTTTCTGCAGACTTAAAGGAGACTGCGATCTGGATAGTAGGCATTTGGTCACCTGGCCACTCTTATGTATCTACCAAACATCAACTTCAATCTTTGGGTGTTACCAATATTTTTCCTGCGGCTGCTTTAATGCAATTATTTCCCGGTGATCTTCTTCCTCATTATCATTTTCAAACTCCTGAATATTTTTTACAATATAAAAATGAAATTAAAAAGGTTTATGAAAACCTTGCTGACGAGGAAAGTAAAAAACAGTTTTTAGCTCATGTTGATTGCCGGATAAATTTAAATTTTGAAGATTTGCCCCAAGCCGACACTGCTAATCAATACTTTCCTTCAGATGTTGTTTCTCTAAGTGCAAACGAAGTTTTTTTAGATGCCGGAGCTTATGACGGAGACACTTTAAAAGATTTTACCAGCCGTACTAATAATAAATTTATAAAATATCTGGCCTTGGAGCCTGATCCTGTAAACTATAAGAAATTGCAGGACGTTGCTGCATCTTATGAAAATGGTATAGTAGAAGTATTCCCATATGCTGTTGGGGTTGAAAACACTACTCTTAAATTTGACGCAACAGGCGGAGCCGGAGCTGGCTTTAGTGAGAATGGTTCAATAGAAGTTGAATGTAAAAGAGCAGATGATTTTTTTTATAATTATAAACCTACTTATTTAAAGTTCGATATTGAAGGTGCAGAACTGGATGCTTTAAAAGGATCTGAAAAAATCATAGAAACATACAGGCCAAAGCTGGCCGTTTGTATATACCATTTACCTGATGACCTGTGGCGCATCTTCCTTTATTTACATAATAAATTCCCTTTTTATAATTTCTTTGCAAGAACCCATCAGTATGATGGACTTGATTTTGTTTTATATGCAATTCCCAAATAGATGAAATTATCAAATTATATTTTTCAGACACTTGTAAATAAAGGTCTTGATACAGTTTTCCTTGTTACCGGCGGTGGAGCAATGCATTTAAATGATGCAATTGGAAGAGTTAAAGGATTAAAGTTTGTATGCAATCACCACGAACAGGCATCTGCAATTGCAGCCGAAGGTTACGCAAGGGTTGCTAATAAACCGGCGATTTTAAATGTAACTACCGGGCCCGGAGCAATAAATGCTTTAAACGGAGTGTTTGGTGCATTTACAGACTCTATACCTATGGTCGTACTTTCCGGACAGGTTAAGAGGGAAACTATGCTCTCAAGCTATAACGTACCCGGTTTAAGACAATTGGGTGACCAGGAGGTTGAAATTGTTCCGATGGTGAAAGGAATTACTAAATATGCTGTAACCGTTACTGATCCAAATACCATTCGTTATCATCTTGAAAAAGCCTTATACCTTGCTACGCATGGCAGACCGGGTCCTGTCTGGTTAGATATACCTGTAGATGTGCAGTCAGCAATGATTGATGAAGAACGACTCGAGGGATTTAATCCGGATGAACTGGATCGGATAGATAATTCTGAATTAGAAAAAGATGTGCTTCATGTGATTGAGAAGATTTCAAATGCAGAAAGACCGGTAGTCATTGCAAGTACAGGTATTCGATTAGCTGATGCAATGCACGAGTTTGAGGAAGCTATAGAATTACTTGGCATCCCTGTTACTACTGCATGGTCTCACGATGTAATTTATTATGAACATCCGCAGTACATCGGAAAGCAGGGGTCAATTGGAGACAGAGCCGGAAATTTTGCAGTTCAAAACGCAGACGTTCTGCTTATGATCGGAACAAGAATGCCGATAAGACAAGTTAGTTATAATTGGGAAAACTTTGCTCCTTCAGCCTACAAGATACATGTAGATATTGATAAAGCGGAGTTGATAAAACCAACAATGAAAACTGATCTTCCATTAAATTATGATGCAAAGGATTTTCTAAAGGCATTAATTAACGCTTTAAAAGAGAATAAAAATTGTAACAAAAGTAAGTATGCGGATTGGGTAAGCTGGTGTATAGAAAGAAAGAAAAAATATCCTCCTGTACTTCCGCATCATAAAAATCCTGTAAAGCCAATTAACGCTTATTATTTTCTATATGAATTGCAGCAGAGATTAACTTCAGATGATGTAATAGTATGCGGAGATGCGACTGCCTGTATTGTTACATTTCAGACCTCACAAATAAAAAAGGGGCAGCAACTGTTCAGTAATTCAGGCTCTGCTTCCATGGGCTTTGATTTGCCTGCAGCTATTGGAGCTGCTACTGCTGCACCCCATAAACGCATTGTATGCTTAGCCGGGGATGGAAGTATTCAAATGAATATCCAGGAGCTTCAAACAGTAGCACAACACAGGTGGAATATTAAAATTTTTGTTTTAGATAATAATGGATACCTGTCTATAAAATCAACCCAAAATAATTTCTTTGGATTATCTATTGGCAGCAGTCCAGAAAGTGGCGTTACATTTCCTGATATGGAGAAGATTGGCAATGCTTATGGGATACCTTCACTTACTCTTAATAAATTTGATTTTCAGGAAGACCTGGAAAAAGTCCTGGCTATGGAAGGGCCAGTTTTGTGTAATGTAAAACTTGATCCTGAGCAAGTGTTTGAACCAAAATTAAGTTCAAAGCAACTTCCTGATGGAAAGATGGTATCTGCTCCGCTACATGATATGTTCCCTTTTTTAACTGAAGAGGAGCTTGCTTCAAACATGATTAATTCAAAATAAAAAAGGTAAGTGGCTTTATTAAAGGTTGAAGCAGTTTTGTTTGATTTGGATGGTACTGTTATCGACTCCTATCCCGGCATTCAAAATGCATTTGATAATGCATATCTTAAAGTCTATTCTGTTACCAATAAAATTTCTATAAGACCTTTTATTGGTCCCCCTATACACCAGATATTAGTAAAAGTGAACGGAGAAAGCAATGAGAATAAGATGGAGGAATTTGTAAATCTTTTTAAACATTGTTACGATACAGAAGATTTTAAATTGTCTGTTTTGTATAATGGAATGCGGGAACTTTTAGACTATTTGTTTAAGAGAGGAATTAAATTATTTATAGTTACCAATAAAAGACAAAAACCAACTGAATTAATAACGAAGTATTTAAATATAGAACACTACTTTTGCGCCCTTTATTGTATCGATTCTAAAGAGGGATACTATTCTAAAGCGCAAATGGTGAAGGATGTTTTAGGAGCAGAAGGTTTAAGCAGTGATAAATGTGTTTTAATAGGTGATACATACCAGGATGAGATTTCTGCAAAACCTAATAATATCACTTTTATTTACGCTGCATATGGGTATGGAGATTTAAGTGAAGTAAATAGAATATCTAAACCTTTAGATACTTTAAAATTTATTAATAATATTTAAGAAGAATGATGGAAAGTAAAAACCAGATTTTTGAAGATTTGTTTGTTTTAGAGATAGCGAATAATCACTGGGGAAATGTAGAAAGGGGTTTACAAATCATTGAGCAATTTTCCCAGGTAGTAAGGTTCAATAATGTAAAGGCAGCATTAAAACTTCAATTTCGGGACGTTGACAACTTTATACACAAAGATTTTAAAGACAGGTCAGACATCAGGTACATAAAAAAGACCTTAGATACGAGGATGTCTAAAAATCAATATAGAACTTTGATCCATGCAATACGCGAAAATGGCTGTATACCAATGTCAACGCCATTCGATGAGGCATCTGTCGATTTATGTGAAGAACTGGATTTGCCAATTATAAAAATTGCGAGTTCAGATTTGAATGATTGGCCTTTAATTGAAAGAATTGCCAGGACAAAAAAACCAGTTATAGTTTCCACCGGCGGAGCATCTATAAAAGATATGGATGATTTTGTTACTTTTTTCAGAAATAGGAATATACCTATTTCTATTAACCACTGTGTTTCAATTTATCCTTCAGAAGATAGCGAACTTGAATTGAATCAAATTGACTTTTTAAGGAAGCGGTATCCCGATTTGGTAATCGGCTTTTCTTCTCATGAATATCGCGATTGGCATAATTCTATATTAGTAGCTTATGCAAAAGGCGCCCGCACTTTTGAACGCCATATAGATATTGAAGCCGACGGAAAACCTGTTTCACCTTATTGCTCAACTCCTGAAAATGTTGACACCTGGTTCAAAGCGTATAATAAAGCAAAAGAAATGTGTGGCGCTCCAGGAACTGCAAAAAGAAATCCTCCCGAAAAAGAAATTCGCTATCTCGATGCTTTAGTTCGTGGTGTTTATGCAAGGCATAATTTGACAAAGGGCTATGTAATGGACAGCGATACTTTTGATAATGATTTTTATATGGCTGTTCCATTACAGAAAGGTCAGTTATCATGCAGGGAAATAAAGAATGGCGAAGTTTTGGTCAATGATATTATCGCTGATAAACCTGTCTTGATTGATGATATCGATTCTCCTTATGCAAAAGTCAGCTCTTTAAAGAAATTAATTTACGATAGAGGTATCTAACCCAAGTAATTATTCTTAAAAACTACACTTTTACCAATGTATCAATTAACGCTGGACAGAAGGTTGAAAATATTGCTCGAAAATTTCGGTTTGAATAAAACAATTGGCATTACAATTTCTAATAGGATAATACAGGCTGGCGTAAATTTTTTCATCATTGTTTTAATTTCCCTTTTTCTTACTAAAGCCCAACAAGGGTATTATTATACTTTTAATAGTATGCTTGCCATGCAGGTTTTCTTTGAGCTAGGGCTGGGAGCAGTACTAACCCAGGTTATAGCTCATGAATTTGCATTCCTGTCTTTTTCACAAGACCGTACATCGGCAATTGGTGATGTTGCACATAAATCACGCATCGCTTCTGTACTAAAGTTATCTTTTAAATGGTATTCTGTTTGCGCCCTGTTACTGTTGATTATAATAGGACCGGTAGGATATTATTTTTTTTTACAAAAGGAAGCAGAAAGCGGTCATATTTCATGGTTTATACCATGGGCATTAGTAGTAATTGCTACTTGCCTGAATCTTTTATCTGCTCCCTATATGTCTATACTAGAAGGGGTGGGTAAAATATTTGAAGTAACGAAGTTTAGGTTTTATCAAATGCTCATTTGTTATCCGGTTCTTATAATAAGTCTATGTTTACACTGGGGCTTATATAGTTTGGGACTATTTTTACTATCTAATGCTTTATGTACCGTCTCGTGGGTTGTCTTTAACAAAAAGAACCGTTTATTATTTATAGATTTTTTAAAGAGTTTTGACTTGAAACACCAGGTAAACTGGAAAAAGGAAATATTTCCCTTTCAATGGAAAATAGCTGCGAGCTGGCTGAGCGGTTACTTTATTTTTCAAACACTTAATCCGCTTCTTTTTGCTTACAAGGGTCCTGTAGCAGCAGGTCAAATGGGTATAACAATGGCTGTGTTTAATGGACTCTCATCCATATCAATGGCATGGATTTATACCAAAGTGCCTACTTTTTCTATGCTTATTGCCAGGCAGGAGTTTGACGAATTGGATTCGATTTTTTTTAAATCCCTTAAGCAGGCTTTATCACTGGCCGTAATATCGGCATCCGGGGCATGGGTCGCATTATTGTTAATCAATAAATTTTTACCTCAGTATAGCAACAGATTCTTATTCCCTGCTGCTGCTTTATTTATTGCTATCAATTCATTAGGAAGCCAATTGGTATATGCCTTAGGTATTTATCTCAGATGTCATAAGAAGGAACCCTATCTAATACCTTCTATTGCCGGAGCAGTAGTTACAGCTTTAATAGCTTTTATTTGTGCAAAATGGCTAAGTGTATTTTACTTAACCCTTTCCTTATTGTTGGTTAGCATGCTTATTTTCTTACCATGGAGCATTAAAATATTTATGAGCAGCCGATTGAAGTGGCATTCAAAATAAGATGATAATATTAACAATAGCAATACCCACATATAACCGGCCGGATAGAGTTAAAAACACAGTATCGCTGCTTCTTCCCCAGCTAACTTCGCAAGTTAAAATCATGGTTCTTGATAATTGTTCCGATGTTATTATAAAGAACCATTTAAAAGAACAGATAGGAGGAGATGTTTTAGATAAAGTTGAGGTTATCAGGCATAGAGTTAATATTGGCGGCGATGCAAATTTTCAGCGATGTTTTGAACTTTGTGATACTCCTTATATATGGATGTTAGGTGATGATGACAGAGTACAGGAAAATGCAATAGAGCTGATTTTTGAGGAATTAAATAATTTTAAAGACCGTGATTTGATTGGAATCAATTTCAATTCCAATTGTTGCCAGGTAGAAAGAACGTCTGCTGTTACAATAAGCAGCACTGCAGAACTAGCCGAGAAGTTAGATTATTTTGGAAATTGGCTTTTTATATCAACTTCAATTTATAAAACTGACGAATACCTGAAGCATATCAGGTACCAGGCGTGGGGAGCATACAGTATGGCTTCACAATTAGTGCCACCTATGATCGCTATTAGTAATAATAAAACTCTTGTACTTTCTGAAAAATATATTGTTTCTAATATTCCTGTGCAGGACTTAAACAAAAAGTGGTCTGACTTTCAAATATCGCTTAGCATAATCACTTTGCTTGAGGCTAATGTTGGTTTTAATAAAGTTGACTATAAGAGATTTGGAAAAAAATTAAAACACCAATTTGTACTTCTTGGTGAAATTATTTATTCAATATTAAAATCTGTTAATTTTAATATTGATCTTATAGATGATTATCACATATACCTATACAAGCAGATGTTTTATAGGACTATTGAATTCAGGGACAATAAGTTAAAACAAAAGATTATTTTCTATGGCTGGTTGTTTTTTTTAAGAAATAAGTTTCTATTGAAAGCATTATGGCTGTTTGTTCCACACCTTCGGAAAAGAGCGAAAAATTCAATATTTTTTCATCTTTTTAAGCGATAATCTGCACATCAATATTCTCTAATTCAACTAACCTGATGAAGAAAAAAGTACCTATTCTGCTGCTTACCAATGACAGGCCGAATATGTTGGAGAAAGTATTGACACGTGTGATGAAATACACAAATTGGAATGAATTCGATTTATGGATCCTTGATAATTTTTCAACAAAAGCCAATAAGAAAATTATTAATTTATTCAAAGCAAATTACCCTTTTATAAATATTTTTTCCACCTCTTTCAATCAACTTTCTATAATTCAAAATCAAGTTATCACGCATTTGAAATCAGACATCTATATTAAAATGGATGACGATATTTTAGTTTCTGAAAACTGGACGACTCCTTTACTTGATGTATATAATCGAAACCACTCTTCAATGAGTTATGGCTCTGTTATTATTCCGGTCAATTCATTCGGCTGGGTGCCTTTTCTTGAGATTATGAATTACAAGGAGGAATTTGTTCAACTATTTCCTGATGTTAAGCTGGAACAGAACGGTACTGATGCCGCTGTTTTTTTTGATGAGAATGTTAATGAATATATCTGGAACAAATGTATTGATGTTGACATTACTGCATCTCAATTTATTGCAAATCAAAATGGCAATTTTAAAGACTTTGTTTGTCGGCATAAATACTCAATTGGCGTAATAATTTTTTCTCATAAGACCTGGGAAGATATGGGAGGCTGGCAGGTTGAAGATGGATATGATAAAGTTTTGAAAAAGCAAAAAAGATATCAAAATATTGCAAACACTATTAAAAATTTTACCGATCCTGCTTATAAAAACCAATATACCCGGATGAATTTGCTGGCTGATGTATTCTCAGGGGCTAACAGAAGTGAACTTGGACATGATGAACATGGAATTTTCGAATACTCTAAAAAAAAGGGATTATCTATTCCTATAACAACCCAGGGAATTGTTTTCCATTTTTCATACGGACCAGTTGACCAGCATTTGATGAATAAGATATATTTAAAACTACAATGATTTTTGTCCTTAATTCTTCACTCATCAGTACAGATCTTTTTAGAATTATTAAATGTGCAGATAAAGTATGAAGGGAAGTTTTGATTTATGATTTTAACTATAGCCATACCAACATATAACCGCCCTGGCAAAGTTAGAAATACGCTTTTACGATTAATTCCCCAATTGAATGATCAGGTTTTTCTCCGAATAATAGACAATCATTCTGATACAGATATAAAAAGTTATGTTCAGAATGATATCACTCCGGCTGTTGCTGACAAAATTGAAATAATCAGGCACAAGGTTAATATTGGAGGAGATACTAATTTTCAAAGGTGCTTTGAACTATGCGAAACGCCCTATATCTGGATGATAGGTGATGATGACATGGTAGCAGATAATGCAGTTGAACTTATTTTGAAAGAGATAGAATTATTGAAGGATTATGACTTGATTGGTATTAATTTCTATAGTAACTGCTGCCCTGTCAAAAGGATGTCTGCAGTAACTATAAATAGTACTAAAGAATTAGCTTATAAATTAGACTCTTTTGGCAATTGGTTATTCATATCAACATCTGTTTATAAAACAAAGGAGTACCTAAAGTATATTTATATGGCTGGTTGGGGCGCTTATAGCATGGCTTCGCAGGTTGTACCTGCTATGATTGCTATAAGCAAGAATAAAGTTTTTGTGTTATCAGAAAAATATATTGTCACCAATATACCCGTAGAAGATGTAAGCCTAAAGTGGTCTGATTACCAGCTTGCATTAAGTTTATCAAGCCTGCTAGAAGCGCCGGTTGGTTTTAAAGGTGATGAATATAAGGCTTTTGCAAAAAAATTAGATATTCACTTTAATTGTATTTACCCCGGTGATATCGTGTATTGTATCCTGAAATCTGTTAATTATAAAATTGACTTAATCGATAATTATCACATTTATATTTACAAACAACTGATTGAAAAAACTTTTGAGTTTAGAACTGCAAGAAGATTAACCCAGGTATCGCAATATTATATAGGCCTATTCTTATTGAGAAATAGAAGATTATTAAAAATCCTGTGGTCATTGATACCGGGTATTAAAAGAAAATCTGAACAATCTATTCCTTTTCACTTGTTCAAAAGGTAAAAGTCAATTAGGTATTTATTCATTTTTATAAAAAATAATAGAATTTAATCAGTCTTACATGAATGCATCATTTGTAATAGTTAATTATAACAGGAAAAACGAGCTTCTTATAACTATTACAAAAACAAAAGAATTAATAAAGAATTATAACGGCCAGTATGAAATAGTGATTGTAGACAATGGTTCTACTGATGGAAGTTCTGAAGCAGTTGAAGCCAATTTTCCTGATGCAGTACTGATAGCTAATAAAGTAAACATTGGGGCTCCGGCCTGGAATTTTGGTTTTGCAAAAGCCAAAGGTGATTATTTTATAATTATTGATGATGACAGTCACATAGAATCGGGGCTTGAAGAAGCATTAATGTATATGGAAGCACGGCCAAATATTGGTGTCTTGGCCTTAAATGTTTTAACAGGTCCATATACAAGTGCCGGATGGAAAATGGAAGAAAATAAAAATATTGTTGGTTTTATCGGTTGCGGAGCCATTCTACGAAGAGAAACTTATAAAAAAATCGGCGGTTATGCAGATTGGATATTTTTATATGTGAATGAATGGGAGCTTGGGTTAAGATGCGTAAATGCTGGTTATGAAGTTCAATATTTTGAGAATTGCAAAGTAATTCACAGAACCAGCAGCCTTCACAGGACAACAAAGCGTTTTGAAATGCTGGTTGCAAAACATCAATTGGCTATCATTTATAAATATTTTCCTGACAACAGATGGAAATATATTAATAGAGTAATACTTAATAATTTAAAAGGAGTTATTAAGGAGTTTGAATTTAAACGTGCATGGTATATACTACTGGGAGTACGCGAGTTTTTAAAAATGAGACCACGCTTACCATATACTCCTGTTTCCATTTCAGCTCAAAAATTATATATCAAAGCCTTCCCCCAGGCAAGAGATTCGGCGTTTGAGCTTATTTTAAAAAGATTTCGAAAATCATCTTAGAGATTGTTTAAAATTTTTTATGGATATCGCAGTCTCCAAAAATGGTGTTCCCGTACGGCTCACAAGTGAGCGGTGGCAACATATTACTATAGGACACCCTGAAATTGCCGATTACTATTACCAAATACTTGAAGCAATTGAAAAGCATGACACAATTTACGCGGGAAACGACGACGCAAATATTGCAATTGAGAAATTGCAGGAAGAAATTGATAAATTTGTTGTGGTAGTTTATAAAGAGGTAAGTTCAAACGATGGATTTGTAATTACTGCCTACCTCTCGAATAAGAAACAAGAATTTCAAAAGAAAAAAGTTTTATGGAGTCAACAGAGCTAAAAGAAATTGAAACAGCATTACGATATTTTTTAAAACACAAAACCGTTTGGGCTTCTTACGACAGTGAAGCAGATGTATTATACCTGCATTTTAAAAAACCAAATCACGCAAACAACTCTGAAATGACAGAAGACGAGATTATTGTTCGCTATGAGGACAAAGAAATTATCGGAATAACAATTTTAAACGCAAGTAAAAGAATAAACAACCTAAGTTAACATAGGTTTTGTATCCCGTGTGATAAAGTACATGTTACCAGCCTTTGATTATAATTGAACTTATATCTTTACTATTGCTGACCACTCATTATTGCCACATGATACAAAGCCCCTTCCGTTTGGTAGCGTGAGAAGCTACTGTATCAAAAATAAAAAATGAATGAAGGCTTCATTTGTAATACTTAGCTACAACCGTAAAAATGAACTGCTTACTACCATTTCCAAAATAAAGGAGTTGATTGGTGAAAGTGATGAATTTGAAATAATAGCTGTAGATAACAATTCTGCAGATGAAACGGTAGCAGCAGTTCAGGAAAGATTTCCCGATGTAGTTTTAATTGCACGCGAGGTAAACAATGGTATAGCAGGATGGAATGATGGATTTGCAAAGGCAAAGGGAAAATACATGATTGTCTTAGATGACGACAGTCACTTAGAGAGCGGGCTTAATGAGGCCCTTGCTTATTTAAATTTCAATCCCCAAATTGGTATTCTTGCATTACGAATAACTGGCGGTGTATTTGAAACCACAGATGCAACTGAATGGATAGATAAACAAGACTCAGGAGGCTTTATTGGTTGCGGTGCAATAATAAGAAAAGAGGTTTATGAAAAAATCGGGGGATTTGCAGAATGGCTGCATGTATATACCCATGAGTATGAATACTCATTGCGATGTTTAGATGCAGATTATAAGATTGTATATTTTGATGCTGCGTGCGTAGTCCATAGAACAAGTGCTTTGAACAGAACCAATAAGCGTTTGAGAATTTTTTCGACACGAAACGAAATGGCAATCGTATACAAGTATTTTGGTAAAAACCGCTACACCTATTTGTTTCGCATTTGGCTTAACAATATGAAGTTGATTCAAAAAGATGGCTTGAAGACTGCTTATTATATTATGCTTGCCGGCATAGAATTTTTGAAGATGAGAAAAAAGCTTACTCATACACCTGTTTCTGCTGAAGCACAAAACTTTTTGAAAAAATATTTATGGTCAACTCATCCTTTGTTGAGCAACTTAAAAAAAAGGTTTAATTATACTTAAAAATTACCCATCCTTTTTTTGCAAAAGTAATTATAGCATTGATGCTTGTATGTAAACAGAATGAAGTTTCAAAGTAAATATCAATTTTTTATCACTTATCGAAATGGCGTAAAAGCCTCTGCTGCTTCAAAGCCTGTCATAGATACCAGTAAAACATTGCACAAATTAGGTTATAAGGATTACTCGTTAACTTTTGATAATGACTCTAAAAACCTTAAATTCTACTTTACCGTATTGCTTTCTTTTACCGCGTTTTTTTTTCGAATAAAGAAAAATTCAATAGTTGCCACTCAGTTTCCCATAACGACTGTTAACTATCTTTTTATCTATTTTATAAGGCTGGCCCGTTTCCGCAGGATAAAATTTATAACAATTATACACGATATAAATGCGCTGAGAGAACGGGCAACCGGGGAAGATATACAAAAAGAGGTGAAAATTTTAAGTACCTACGATGGTATCGTTGTTCATAATTTAACTATGGAAAAATGGTTGATAGAGAATGGGCTTAAAAAAACAGTTAAGACTATACCGCTGTTCTTTTTCGATTATATAACCCCTCCGGAAAATCTGTATACAACACCTGAGACTCATTTAGTAAATGACATTGCCTTTGCAGGACATCTTGCTAAAAGCAAATTTGTTTATTCCCTTGATAATATTAAAAACTGGAAGTTTAATATCTATGGCGGAGATTTTGATTCACAAAGAAACACGAACATTAATACTATTTGGAAAGGAGAATTTTCTCCCGATGAAGTAGTCTCTAAATTAGAAGGCGCCTTTGGATTAGTATGGGATGGATCTGAAACAAGTGATTTACAAAACTGCAGGTTTGGGAATTATATGCATTATAATAATCCATTTAAATTTTCTTTGTATTTGGCGGCAGGTCTGCCGGTAATAGCTCCTGAAAAAGCTGCAATCGCAAAAACGATAAAAGAACATAATATAGGTTTTCTAATAAACAGTCTGGCTGATCTTGATGAAATTGCTATAAGTGATAGTGAATATGCAGTAATGAAAAAAAATGTAAAAGCTATTCAAAAAAGTATTGTTGCCGGAGATTTTTTACATAAAGCTGTAACTAAGCTTGAAGAACTTATTAAAGGATAGATTAAAACCCACTACTTTTACAGGCCATAAAGGCTTTAATAACCGTTTTCTATTTTCTATGCCAGAGGAAAGCATACAATTGCCCCAAATAAAAATGGAAGGCAGATCGGGTTGCAAATTGGATGTTTTAAAAGAAGGTAGTCGTGTTATTATAAAAAAGTTTTCAAGCAGCATAGATTATAACAAAAGGTTGTTGAAGCAGGCAAACAAGCAGCAAAACTTTTACAACAACTTATCTGAAAACTACATATTCTCTACAGCAAGGGTAATTGAAACGTATTCGTCAGAAAATTCGTTGGCTTGGTTTTCCATGCCATATTTATTCTCGGAGAAATACAGTAATTATTTGGAACAGTCAAGCATTGCAGATTTAAAAAAGTTACTTATTAACTTAACTGATTACTTCAACTTCAACTTTAAAAACTCATCGTCTGAAGAGATTGATGATGGTATAATAGCATCAAAGATTGAAGAGTTAAAATTGAAAGTAGCGGAAAATATCAGTGTTACACATAAAGATTATTTTTTTCATGCGCTTCAATATTTAAAGACAAATATTCCTGACATGCCTTTACCAATGGGTACATGTCATGGTGACTTTACTTTTTCAAATATCTTATTTGGTGATAATAAAATTTACCTGTTAGATTTTTTAGACTCTTTTATTGAAACTCCGTTGATAGACATAGTGAAAATAAGGCAAGACACTTGTTTTAAATGGTCTATTATGCTTGAAAAGGAAATGCCTATTCATAAGAAAAACAAGTTGATCCAAACCTTTAATTACCTTGACCGCGAAATTGCTTTGTTTTGTAGTAATAACCTGGGCTTGAGCAAATGGTATAATTACTTACAGGTATTTAATTTATTAAGGATTGTTCCTTATTTGAGTAATACTGCGGAAATATTTTTTATAGAAAAATCTTTAAGACAAATAGTATAATGAATTTAGTTATTCCTATGGCAGGTAAATCGTCAAGGTTTCCTGATGTAAAGCCGAAGTGGATGTTAACTCATCCATCGGGGAATTTTATGGTTCTCGAAAGTATTTCAGGGCTTAATCTTAATCAATTTGAAAACATTTTTTTTGTCTACCTGCAGGAGCATGAAGAAACGCATCATTTTCTAAAAGGTTTTACAGAAGAAATAGAAGATATGAATATCTCTTCTAAAGCAAAATTTATTGCTTTAGATCATCCTACTAAAGATCAACCGCAAACCGTATACGAAGCTATTAAGTCAGGTAGGATGGAAGGTCCCGTCTTTATCAAAGATTCGGATAACAGGTTCAACTTTAATTACAGAGGAAATAATGTAGTATGCTTTGAAGATCTGAATGATGTTGGTTTGATTAAACCTAAAAATAAAAGTTATATACAGGTAAACAACGAAGGAACTATTATCAACATTATTGAGAAAAAGGTTATAAGTTCAAGCTTTTGTGTTGGCGGTTATGGCTTTGAAAGTGCACAGCAGTATATAAATGCATATGAAGCCTTGAATGATTTAGGCGAAAAGTATATTAGTAATATCATTTACCACGAGATATTGAATGAAAAAATATTTACGGGAGAAAAAGTAAAAAATTACTCTGACTGGGGAACTATTGAAGATTGGGATCGCTTTAAACGCAGCTATGCTACTTTGTTTGTTGATCTTGATGGAACGTTAGTAAAAAATTCCTCCTGGCATTTTCCTCCTTATATAGGTGAGTCTGATCCTTTAGAAGCGAATGTTGAAATTATAAAACGGCTGCAACAATCCGGTAAATTTGAGATTATTATTACCACTTCGAGACCTCATAAGTTTAAAGAGGTTACAGCACAGCAACTCGAAAGACTGGGTATAAAATACAAGTACCTGCTGATGAATTTAAATCATAACAAAAGAATTATTATAAATGATTATGGTAAGAGTAATCCCTACAAAAGTTGCGATGCTATTAACTTAAAAAGAAATTCAGATGATTTAAAAGAGATACTTAGAGAATCACTGGGAATAGATTATGAGGAGATATGATTTAGTAAAGGTGAAGTAACAATATGAGGCAAGGTGGTAAAATAATTTCGATACAATTTTTAAGGGCAATTGCCAGTTTACTCGTGTTACAGGTTCATTTGTTCCCCTTTTTACCCCTTACAAATAATTTTTTTTGTGGATCTATTGGAGTAGATATATTTTTTGTTATATCAGGATATATCATTGCTGAGTCTGTAGTAAGATTACCAGCCAGAAAACCTGCTCTCACTTTTTTAATAAACAGGTTTACCCGTGTTGCACCTTATTATTACGTCTTAACTATCATTGCTGCCGTTTTGATATTTATCTTTTCAGGAAAATTAGATGCAGTAAGGCTTATTGAAAGTCTTATTTTTTTGCCAGATAAAAGATTTGATCCAACTTTATATCTTGGCTGGTCGTTGATACATGAAATGTTTTTTTACCTGTTTGTAGGTTTAATGGTCTTTGCTTTTCCGCAAATAAAAATCATAACCATTGCCATTTGTTTTTTCTGTTTTATTTCTCTTTGTTCCTTACTGCCTTCACCTGCCTATATATTTACCTTTTTCGGAGCAAATATCAATTATACTTTTCTGTTTGGTCTTTTCATTTTTGCTTTTAAAGACAAAGTTCTTCCCTTGTTTAAAAACAAAATGTGGCTGGTGAGCGCATGTTTACTTCTGTTTATCACCGCATTGCTTACGTCAGATTTTCCATTGGTAGAAAAGCAGGAGTCTTTAGCCGCAGGCAACTTTTATAAAAGGGACCACATTTATTTATATAACTCAGCAAGCTATCTTCCCAGAGTCTTTGTATGGGGAATTCCTTCAGCCTTTTTTTTTATTTCGTTTTATGCACAGGAAGGGTATTTCAAAAAATGGAAGAACTCCATTATGGTATTGATTGGTGATGCTTCTTACAGTTTATACCTGGTACAAGGATTTATTGTTCTGCTGCTTCTTAAAGTTAATTTTTTAGATAATAATTATATAAGATTAATTTTAGCTATTTGCACTATTTATGTTGCAATAAAAATGTTTAAGGTCGAAGCAATCATAAGTGGCTATTGTAAGCGATATTTGAAACAAAAATTTATTGTTTCGAATGTACATACTCTTTGAACTGCAGAGCCACAACGACATGGAGAAACACAGAGAATTACTATTATTCTTGGTGAAACTCTTTGTCGTGGTGTCTCTGTGTTTAAAAAATCCTCCTTTTATATCCATTTAACGGAAAAAAAGCAGAATGGTGACCGTTAACTACATAAATGAAACAGGCAACAATCGCACAAGCTCAATGAACAGGATTACTATCAGCTCATTAACAGATTTATATACAATTAAAGAAGTATCTGAATATTACGATGAAATAATAATCAACCTTAACAAGCTAAAATCAGACGGACTTATCAGGCACACCGTTAAGTATAGTAATTATGCATTGCGTACCGGAGGCCTCATGATTATACATTCTTCGCCTTTTGAATCTTATGTCTTAAAAAGAAATAAAATTGATTTTTGGCAGGTTAAGTATGAGATATTCGGCAGTTTAAAAGATACTATAGAAATAATAGAAGTAAACGCGAAAGAAGGAAAGATAGTTCTTCGAAAGAAAAAACACCTGTACGATTACTCTGGTATTTCTTTCGGAATTGTTTTTTCCGGAAACAAGGAAGAAGAAAAACAATTAATACGCTCTATTGACAGTATACGGCAAAACAAAGAATTAAACAGAATTAATTACGAAGTCTTGATTTCCGGCCCAATTATTTATGACCCGGCTATAATTATTGATGAATTTCCTGGTTTAAATATAAAATATGTTCCTTTAGATATTTCTACTCATCCGCGGCTGATGATCTGTGAGAAGAAAAACCTGCTTTATAAAAAGGCTCAATATAGTTTGGTTGTAATTAGTCATTCACGCATTTTATTTTCCGATGATTTTGTTCAGCGTCTTACCAGGTTTCCTATTGATATGGCAACACCTGCAGTTTTTTTTACTGACAATGGCAAAAGTTATAAATATCTTGATTTAGCTTTTATCGGCAGCTACCAGGATCTTCAATTAGGAGCAAAAAGAAGTACTATAGCAGGTGAAAATATACAAGATGATTATCTACATTGGTACAGAAAACGAGTTCCTTTTATTGATGGCGGCTTAAATGTGTTTAATAAAAATGTAATTCCTGAACCCCCGTACAACAATCATGTTTCATGGGGCGAAGCTGAAGATGTGGATTTGTGCAACAGGCTGTTTCAAAATGGTGTTCTTATAGATTATTTGCCTGCAATAAAATGTTATTCAGCCACTTGTAAGGTTACAGGTTACAGCAGTTTGAAAAAAATCGCCAGAAAATTATTTATTTATTTGAATCAGAAGAGGATAATTCATTAATTGCCTTTCAAACATATATATCGAGGAATCAACATTAGAACCAGAAAATAACATTATGACAATAGACCGTTTTTTTCAATTGTTTCTGGAAGAATTGAAATTAAACACTAATCTCACCAGGTACTACAAATACAATAACAATAAGAGCTCTTTTCAGTTTAGAAAGGCATATTTTACCCAGCGGCTCGAATATATTCAAAATCACATAACAGACAAAAACAGTGTAATTTGGGATTGTGGCTGCGGCTTTGGCACAACAGCTATTTTTTTAGCCTTAAACGGGTATAAAGTTGCAGGCAATACGCTCGAATTTTATTATAAAGAAATACCCGCAAGATTAAAATACTGGAACCAGTACGGCGACGTTTCATCTTTTACATCCAGCTACGAAAATGCTTATGAAAAACAATTTGATCGTCACTCAATAGATTATATTATTGTGCAGGATACTTTGCACCATTTAGAACCGTTTCAGGGAATCCTGAAAATTTTTAAAGAAGTAATGAAGCCCAATGGTAAACTAATTGCGATAGAAGAAAATGGAAATAATATTATCATCAGGGCAAACCGCTACCGCACCCGCCGCAACAACCGGATCATAGAAATATTTGATGAAAGGCTCAATAAAAAGATCTTATTTGGAAATGAAAATATAAGGAGCTTTGAGACATGGCAAAAAGAATTTAATAAGGCAGGCTTTGAATTGAAGGACAAACAATATATCCGTCTTTTTCTTCCATTCTTTTTTAATAATAAAAATGCAGGCAGTATTATAGCAACGGAACAAAAACTTTGGCAGAAAAACTCGTTTTTACGCGAATACTTCTTTTTTGGGTTGAATTTTATTGCACAGTTGCAAAACAGCATATAATTATATCTATATATTTTTGCAGGTAAAACAACTTCGGTAACTCTTAAGTTACTCGCTTCTTCGATTTCATGAATAATATAACATTTTCAAAAGAAGAATATATTTGTAACAATAAAATTGTACAATATATCTTTTTAGTTTATGTTGTTTTGCTCATTGTACAGGATTTGTCTTTGCAGATGTCGTTAGGAACAATTGCAAGGTCACCGTATATTTTTTTATCACCCCTTATTTTTTGTTTAATAACTCTTTTATCTGATAAATTATATTTTTTCAAAGCCACACGTTATTATCTTATTTATTATTTATACTCTATCCTTATAACTTTTGGTTTAATTATCTACTACACAGGGTTTGAGAACCTTATGTTTGTATATGGTGAAAACCTGCTTGTAAAATGTATTAAGAACAGCATGTATAATCTTGTTATCATTCTTACACTTTATAATTATTATTTTATTTTTCGATATTCAAGTTTAATTTTTATTGAAAAAATTTTAAAAGTTTTAGTTCTTTTACAGTTGGGCATAGGGTATATTCAAATGATTTTGCCTCATGCTTTTGATTTTATTAAAACACCTGCATATCAAGTCACAGAAAGAATCTCTTTGCTTAATACTGAACCTTCTTATACTTTTCCACAGCTTGTTTTATGCTTACTATGCTACTGCTGTATCAGGTATTACAACCAAAAAAAATTTAAACTAATTGATTATCTCGTATTGTTGGCAGGCTTTACTCTTTTAATGTTTATTCAATCAAGAGGCGGAATTGTTGTAATGTTTGTATGTTTTATTTTGATTCTATTATTTTCAAAACAAAGCCTTACAAGAAGATTATTGCTTTTTTCAGCTTCTATAATATTTATTGTACCTACACTGTGGGTAATTATTAATATTATAATACCTCAATTAGCGGCTGACCTTGAAAGTTTTTCCAGTATTAGTACACGTTCTATTACGATCATAACTTCTTTAAAATCCCTGGTAGCTTATCCTTTTGGGCAGGGTTATGGCACTTATTTGATTACTTTTCCAAGATTGTTAGATAAGACGATTAATAGCATTATTTCATTGAGCCCTATTCCCCTTTCTACTTTCGAGCTTGACTGGATGTTATCAACGGGAAGAGCATTAACAATAAAAAGCGGTCTGTTAAACGAAGTTTTATATACAGGATGGGGAATAATAATATTTTATATTTTCTTCTTTGGAAATGCTTTTCGTAAGTTGAGGCTAATCAGAGATAGCAAAATAGTTCATAACCTATTTCAATACATATTTCTTTTTGTTATCATTAACTTCTTATTTGTATCATCAATAGAAACCGCTTACATTGCCTTTTTACCTTTTGCCTTAATAGAAAGATTTTCTAAGGAAGTAACAAGAAGACCTATTTAATAAATTCGGTTTGGCACCAATTAAATTCTTCCTTTTGTTAACTTTTTAAGAAGAACTTCTTTTTACAAAAATGAAGAAACTTTTAATCATTGCACCCCAAAATCCATATCCTGCAATAGATGGTGGTAAAATCAGCATTTATCATCCGATAATTAACTTAGCCAAATACTTTCAAATACATTTTGTATTTACTTATTTTCAACCTCTTCCAACAGATATTAAAAAACATTTTGCTGATTATGAAATTAAGATATACCCGCAAAAAGTGAATACAAAGGATTCTCTTCCAGGAATATTTTTAAATCTTTTTAGCAGCCTCCCTTATAAATTTAAAAAATATCACAAGCAGGCAATTTTAAAAAAGATCATAGACATAGTTAAAAAAGAAAATATTTCATTTATCTGGTGCAACCATAGTCATGTTGCCTGGTACGCACTGCATTTACAAAGAAAATTTGATGTAAGAATATTTTTGCGTGAACATAATATTGAATATTCACTTGTACAACAAGTAATGAAACTTAGCAAGAATAGATTGTTGAGAACATTTATACAACTGCAATATTTAAAAACAAAACGTTACGAAATAAATTGCTGGAAAAAATTTGACCGTACTTTTTTTATTTCAGACTCAGATTTTTCTTTAGCTAATAACGAATGCAGCAACTGTAAAAATCTCGATTTGTTGTACGACAGCTTCTATGAGAAAAAAGCAAGACATGGGGGAAAAAAAGAAGCCTATAGTTTCATTTTTACAGGTAATGTAGAGACTTTTCAAAATTGCTATAACCTGCAAACGTTTATCAGAGAAATCTGGGAGCCTCTTATAAATGCAGACTCAAGGTGGAAATTATATATTACGGGAAATAAAGATAAAGTAATAAAGAAGAAGATTAAAACGGATTTTACGGCAAATAATATAATTAATCTCGGATTCGTAGATGATATTGAACAAATAATCGATAGCAAAAAATATTTTATTTCTCCAACATATATAGGTTCTGGCCTAAGAATTAAGGTAATAAATGCTATGGCTGGCGGGGCGGTATGTTTTTTGTCTCCTTTAGATGCAAGTATGTTATCCTTTTTAAAGGATTTTGATAATATGATAAAATTTAATAATTTTACAGATTTTTACAAAAATTTAATAAGACTGGAAAGTAATGAATCCTTCTATAATTCTATTTCTTTGCAAGCTTTAAAGGTTGGCACAAACTTTACCTGGAAGGATTATGCAATAAAAGTTTATAATGAAATCACAAGAATATAAAGTATTACAGGTTGGAAAATTTTTTTATCCTGATAAAGGAGGAATTGAAAGCACCACAAAATTTATTTTTGATCACTTTGTACATGATGAGAATGTAAATGATGTTCTTTGTTTTAAAAGAGGTAAAGGATCACAAAAGATTTATTTCGGTAAGTCATTTGTTCTTAAATGTGGCACTGCCTTTCATGTTGCATCCACCCCTATTTCATTTAAATTCTTCTACTGGTTTCGTAAATTGCGCAACAATTATGATATTATTCATATTCATTCTCCTAACCCATTAGCTGCTGTTGCCTTATTTCTATTTCCGGTAAAAGGTAAAGTTTTGCTACATTGGCATAGCGATATTCTTACTCATAAATTGTTATATCTTTTCTTTCAGTTTTTTGAGAAGCACCTACTTAAAAGAGCTGATCTTATTTTAGGCACCTCTCCGGTTTATGTTCAGCATTCTCCTTTTATAACTAAATATGATTATAAGAGTAACTACATAAGTTCAAGCACTGAAGAGACTAATTTTACAGTGGATGAAGAGAGAGTGAAAGAAATAAAAAATGAATATGATGGCAGGAAAATAGTTTTTGCCTTGGGCAGATTTATCTATTATAAGGGTTTCGAATACTTGATAGAAGCCGCAAAGTATTTGCCTGATGATTTTGTGATATTAATAGGTGGTGCAGGTCCGATGAAGGAAAAATATGTTTCATTAATAAATCAATATAATTTATATAATAAAATATACCTGCTGTGTGATATTGATCAGCAAGATCTGGGAAATTATTACAAAGCCTGTGATGTATTTTGTCTTCCAAGTACCGAAAAGACTGAAGCTTTTGGACTGGTACTGGTGGAGGCTATGGTTTTTGGAAAACCAGTTTTATCTACCAACATTCCCGGTTCGGGGACATCATGGGTAAACTTAAATAATGTAACCGGAATAAATGTGGAACCTAAAAACAGCAAGGCACTGGCAGAAGGTATTTTGAGAATTATGGATGAAAGTAATTATAAAACCTTTTCAATCAATTCGCGTAATAGATTTGAGGAAAAGTTTACCAATAAAAAATTTATTGATAAATTAAAAAAATACTACCTGCAGTTAACAGAGCCAACTACTGCTATGATCAAACAATTAAACAGAAAAGTAATATAGTTAAGCCTATCTTTTATTGAAAATTGAGAGTTGATTATTAAATATTTTACGCTTTACAAGGAGAAGTTTTTCAAATAAAAAAATGCAGGCATCAGATAAAATATATATAGCAGGACACAGAGGAATGGTTGGAAGTGCAATAGAACGAAATCTTACATCAAAAGGATATAATAATATTGTCACCCGAGCATCAAAAGAGCTTGACTTACGTAACCAGGCGGCAGTTGCAGATTTTTTTGCTGCAGAAAAGCCTGCATACGTTTTTCTTGCTGCAGCAAAAGTGGGTGGAATACATGCAAATAATATATACCGTGCAGAATTTTTGTACGATAACCTGATGATTGAAGCAAACGTCATTCAGTCGGCTTATTGTAATAGAGTTATAAAATTGTTGTTTCTTGGTTCATCATGTATCTATCCTAAAATGGCACCTCAGCCGTTGAAAGAAGAATATCTGCTTACCAGCATTTTAGAACCTACTAACGAACCTTATGCCATTGCTAAAATAGCCGGCATAAAACTATGCGATGCTTATCGCTCACAATATGGCTGCAATTTCATATCAGCTATGCCTACCAATCTGTACGGCCCCAATGATAATTACGATCTTGAAAACAGCCATGTTCTTCCGGCTTTATTACGTAAGATGATTATGGCTAAAAAATCAGAAGCTGAGTTTGCAGAGGTGTGGGGCACAGGATCGCCTAAAAGAGAATTTTTACATGTAGATGACCTGGCTGAAGCCTGTTACTTTTTAATGACGAATGTGAATGAGCCGGGATTTGTAAATATCGGCTCGGGAGAAGATATTTCCATCCTTGAATTAACAAAGTTAGTGAAGGATATTGTGGGATTTAAAGGCGAAATACGTACAAATCCTTCTATGCCTGATGGCACTCCGAGAAAACTAATGGATGTTTCCAAAATTAATGCATTAGGATGGAAAGCAACAATTTCGCTAAGAGAGGGAATAGAAAAGGTTTACAACGATATTAAAGATATGAGTTGGGATTAAGTAAAAAAATCAGAGGTAAACCCAGGTTACTTATTATTTTAAATCGCTTTGTTATAGGGGGACAGGCTGCTGATACTATATCTTTGGCCTGGCATCTTAAAGATGAGTTTAAAGTACTTGTCTTATTTGGGGAGAAAGAAAAAGATGAAATAGAACCACAATTTCTTTTACATAAGTATCAGGGGATAGTTCTTAAAAAAAATAAATACTTAAGAAGAAGTATCAATCCTTTTATTGATATTATTGCCTTCTTTCATGTTTTAGTTACCATTGTCAGGTTTAAGCCGCATATCGTACATACACATGGTGCAAAACCAGGTTTTGCAGGCCGTCTGGCAGCGTGGATATGTGGAGTTCCTGTTATTATCCATACTTTTCATGGCCATTTTTTTCATTCTTATTTTTCAAAATATATTTCTGGGTTTTTAGGATTGATGGAGAGAGCAGTTGGCAAAATCACTTCCTGCGCCATAGCTTTAAGCGACTCGCAGAAAGATGAATTGGTAAATCAATACAAAATCTTACCTGCTTCAAAGATTGTTGTTATTCGACTTGGTTTTGATTTTGATGGTGATAAAGATCCTGTGGCGTTCCGGCAAAATTTCAGGAACAAGTACAATCTGCAGCAACATGATATAGCAATTGGAATTGTTGGAAGAATTGTACCTGTAAAAAACCATTCTTTTTTTGTAAGAGTTATATATCAGATTTTAAATTCCGATCTCAAAAATCCCCCCGCTTTTTTTATAATCGGTGACGGTGATCTGCGTTTGCATGTAGAAGAGGAATTACATCAGAACCATATACCTTTTAGTAATAAAACAATTAGTCCACACATCAGGGTTGTTTTTACGTCGTGGTTAAATGACATCAATGAAGTAATGAACGGATTAGATATTGTTGCGTTGACTTCATCGAATGAAGGCACCCCGTTATCTATAATTGAGGCTCAGTTTTTTAAAAAACCCGTAATTGCCACAAATGTGGGTGGTGTAAAAGATAGCCTGCAAGATGGTATTACAGGTTTGCTTGTTGAAAAAAATGATCTGATATCATTTTGTAAAAAACTTGGTTCATTAATTAATGATAAAGAGTTGCGTAATATAATGGGCAGGGAGGGAAACAAATTTGCTTCTGTAAAATTTTCAAAACAAAAAGAAATTACAGTAACAAAAAGCTTGTATTTTTCTTTGCTCAGACAAAAGGGTTATTTTTTGAATTGAAACTATTTTTGGTCTCAAGGGTATTTTTTAACCCTCCTATTAAGTTTGCATAAGTATAATGAATAGTCATTCAATATTAAGACCTATATGGCAACAAATATTTAAGTTCAACTGGGTTTTTGGCCTTGTGTTAATATTATTATTGGGTATTCCAAGATTTATAATTGTTCTTAATGCAAATATAACAGGCAACTATAGCAGAATTGCTATAATATTCCTTTTAATGTGGCTCTCACCACTAATTTTTCTTACAAAAAAAGGCAGAATATTTATTGGCATAAAGAAGCCATTGAATTATTATTGGTTAGTTTATTCTATTATAGCCGGAGTACTTATATGTACTTTGATCTATATCGTTGCTATACTGTTATTTAAACATACTCTTAGTAATTGGTTTGTATATATATCTAAATCTTATAGTGCTTCTGGAATTATTCTTAATAGTTCTCAAAGACAAACTCATTTTTTGATTTATGCTTTAACCGGTATGACTTACAGTCCGATTGGAGAAGAATTATTTTATCGTGGATTAGTACATAGTAGTTTTGTCCCGAAACTTGGTGAACAAAGAGCTTCGACGGTAGATAGTTTAGCTTTTGCTTTAACCCATTTAGCTCATTTTGGTATCGTTTATATTTCAGGTAGATGGCAATTTTTATTTATACCTGCATTACTCTGGGTATTTTCTATGTTTATAACAAGTAAGATATTTTTCATTTGCAAAAAGAAAACGGGCTCTATACTTGGAGCTATCTTCAGTCATGCAGCTTTCAATCTAACAATGATGTATTTCATATTCTATCATATTTTAGCCTAATTAAAACCACCGCTAATAATGACCCTAAAATAGTGGCTGTAGGACATGTTATCAACCATTTAATTTAATGGCTTAGCAAATAATTGAAGCGCAGACCGAACGTAACTCTGAATTATTCAAAAAGTTGAATGACGAGATTTGGGAGTTCAGAACATTGTTTCAAGTTTGCAGTATCGTTTGTTAGCGTTTTGGGACAAGACAGATAATCGGAATACCTTGGTTATTTCGACACATGGCTTCATAAAAAAACGAAGCAAAGTTCCTGATAATGAAATCCAAAACGCTGTACAATTACGGACAAAATATTTTGAAGGCAAAGAAAAGAGTTAAAAGAAAAAGAAATGAAAACATATACTTTAGACGAAGTTCAGGATAAACTTATTGGAAAAATCGGTACACTAAGCAGAGATAAGTTTGAATACGAACTTCAAATGGACTTAATTGGTAAAGCTATTAAACAGACACGCCAGGAACGGCATTTAACACAAGAAGAATTAGGTAAACTCATTGGGGTGCAAAAAGCTCAAATTTCAAAACTTGAAAGCAACGCAAGCAATGCTACTATTGACACATTAATGCGTGTATTTACAGCCTTGAAAGCTAAGGTGAAGCTGCAAATAGAATTACCTGATACCACTATTAGCATAGGACAATGAAAAGCGCCTATTATGGCTTGGGCAAACGCAGCTTGAAGAAACATAGCTATTTTTCGTATCTTTATCAACTACCATAAAAAGTTGACGGAGCATAAAATATCAATCTTTCGGCAACTCGAGCCGTTGTAGCTAACAGATATATTCAACTTTCGATTACAATAATTTAATTAAATTATCCTGTTTCAATTTTCAGTTAAATGATTTTAAGAGACTCAATTATACGACTTTCCTTGTTTGCCTCCCTTTTATTAGTTGTACTAAGTAGCTGGACCGGCAGGAATACGAACGGAATTAAAAAAATTGCTGATAAGTCTACTGATGCGCCTCTTTTCAAACTGCTTCCTTCTTCACAAACCGGTGTTGATTTTACAAATACCATTTATGAAAATGATGCCTTAAATATTTTAAATGAAGCTTACATTTATAATGGCGGAGGTGTAGGCATAGGTGATTTTAATAAGGACGGATTAGAAGACATTTACTTCTCAGGAAATATGGTTTCTAATAAATTGTACCTCAATAAAGGCGGATTAAATTTTCAGGACATCACTGATGCAGCAGGTGTGGGCAGCGAAGGAAAATGGTGCAGCGGCGTTTCTGTTGTGGATATAAATGCAGACGGATGGATGGATATATATGTAAGCTCTACATTTCTTAAAGATCCTAATCTTAGAAAAAATCTGTTGTTCATCAACCAGGGCCTCAATAAAGACAGTGTTCCAACTTTTAAGGAATCAGCTAAAGCTTACGGTATAGATGATGACGGCTACAGCACCCAGGGTGTTTTTTTTGATTATGATAATGATGGCGATCTGGATTTATATCTGGTTACAAATACATTAAATGACCCAAAAACAACCATTAAGTTCAGACCTAAAATAACTGATGGCTCGGCTCTCAATACTGACAAGCTTTACCGCAACAATGGTAACGGTACATTTACAAATGTTTCACGCCAGGCAGGTATTTTAATAGAAGGATGGGGACATGCTGCTTCTATAACAGATATCAACCTCGACGGGTACCCTGACATCTACGTAAGCAACGACTTTGTTGCCAACGACATTTTATATATAAATAATAAAGACGGAACCTTTACGGATCATATCACCGATTATTTTAAACATACGAGTTGGTACACGATGGGTACTGATGTGGTTGATATAAATAACGATGGTCTTACCGATCTGATATCACTTGACATGTTTCCCGAAAGCAATATGAGGAAGAAGAGAATGCTCAGTGGAAATGAATACTACAACTATTTCAATACCACCCAGTTCAATTACCAGCACCAGTATATTAGAAATGCACTTCAGTTAAATTGTGGCATGACTCCTGAAGGTCATTCAATCTTTAGTGAGGTTGGGTATTTGGCAGGCGTTTATGAGACCGACTGGAGCTGGGATCCGCTTGTAGCTGATTTTGACAATGACGGCTTTCGCGACATGATCATCACCAATGGCTTACCACGTGACGTCACCGATCTTGATTATATTTCTTATGATAATGGCCAGGGTGCAGGCGCTCTAAATTCAACTCTTGCAAAAGTTGATGCCCTTCCTGTTGTTAAGATATCTAATTATGCATTTAAAAATACCGGCGGTGTCACCTTTGACAACATAACAAAGGCATGGGGACTAAATAAACCTTCTTTTTCAAATGGCGGCGCTTATGCCGACCTCGATAACGACGGCGACC
>JAABUN010000677.1_pt1 | contig 84841 bp, 66 predicted proteins | sample 5559311 | NCBI WGS metagenome assembly JAABUN01 (sample SAMN10711877, study PRJNA513370) | rock metagenome | isolation source: Antarctica rocks | place: Antarctica: Victoria Land, Siegfried Peak sud
AGCGTCGCGAGACGCGTTTCTGAATCTTTCGCGCGGGAGGCATTGCGTTCGTTGTGCCAGACGCGTCTCGCGACGCTACGACGAACTACTCGCATTGAGCCACTACCCAATTTTTTGATGTTCTTTGTTCTCTCTGCGCCTCTGCGCCTCTGCGCCTCTGCGCCTCTGCGCGAGATCAGTCGTTTTCAACCGTCAGCAAATAGCGCCGCAATACTTCATAAATCGCCGCGCCAAAGGCGACGCTGACGTTAAGCGAATTCTTGTGTCCCAACATCGGCAGATGCACGGTGCCGTCGCACAGCGCCATCGTTTCTGCGCTCAAACCTTCGGCTTCGTTGCCCGCGACGAGGCAAAGCGGAAACTTTAACTCGGCTTCCCACAAACTGGTGCTGGATTCGGTTTTTTCCAGCGCCAACACCTGATTGCCCGCCGCGCGCGCGGCGGCGATGGCTTCCTCTACGGTCTCGAAGTGACGCCAGGGCACCGAATCCACCGAACCCAACGCGGTTTTGGCGAGATGGCGGTGCGGCGGTTGCGGCGTGATGCCGACCAGAAACAGTTCGGCGATATTAACGCCGTCGCCGGTGCGAAACGCCGAACCGACGTTGTGGGCCGAACGCAGTTGATCGAGAATAACGATGATCGGCACGCGCGGCGCGCGTTGCGCTTCTTCGAGCGGGATACGGTCGTCGCCATGTTCGTGGCGCACGAAATAATCTTTGGCGCGCGTCGGGCTTTGCACGAGGTTGGGGTCAATGGGCATTGGGTTTAGTTTGCTGGATCGGTTTCTTCGGGCGGATGCTTTTCGTCCATAATCAGCAACCGTCGCAGATTCACTACGCCCGGACGATTGAGCCGTAGCGCATCAATGGTCGCGCGGCCCGTTGAGGAGATTCCTTCCATTCGCAGAGCCTCTTCGTCCCAACGAAAATGTTCGCTCCAAAGTTGCTGGCGCGGATGGAAGAGCGCTGCCATCTGTTGGGTTTCAGGATCGAGAAAATCCACGCGCACGCCCTTAAATTATTGCATCCGGCACAAGACAACGCCAGATTTTCCGCCACCGTCGCGCCGCCCAATGCGCGCGGACGAATATGTTCGATCTCGAAAGCACCGAGAGAAAACTCTTCGGGACACTGGCAGTATTCGCAACGACGGCGCGCCCGCCCGACGATTAAACGCTCCAAAGCAACCGGAATATACGCACTCAACCCGTCACCCGACGCCGTTGCTGCGGGATTAATCCCAGACTGGCCCACAGCGTCTCAAATTTTTCGCCGCGCAAAGCGGCCAATCGCATCACGACTGAAACACGCTCGACGTTATCGGCTTCACGCGCTTCGATAATCTGCATTAACTCGGCGTGCTGCTCGTCGGAAAGCGCGCCCGCTTCCTGCAATTGCGAGAGTTCTTCCCAGCGTTGCGCTTGGGGCGGCGGTTGCAAAGCGCGTTGTAATAGCGCGCTTTCTTCCTGCGGAACATCGGGGCAAAAGCGGCGCATTTGCTCGATTTTTAGCTCGCGCTCCAAGAGCCGCAGTTCCTCTTCGGTCATGCTTTGCACCATCTGCGTGACCATTTGCGGCGTAACCTCGGCCTGAATTTGCAATGTCGGCATAAAACTCCTTAACTGACGTTATTAAGTCAGTTTGACAGAAGAGAATTGACGATGCTTGCGTGTTATGACCGACATTCATTATCTCCACGGCGACGCGACTTCGCCGCAAACCGAAGGCATTAAAATTATCGCGCACGTCAGCAACGATGAAGGCGGTTGGGGCAAAGGTTTCGTCGTCGCGCTTTCGCGACGCTGGAAGCAACCCGAACGCGAGTTTCGACGCTGGGCCAAAGCGCGCCAAAGCAACGATTTCGGATTGGGCGCGACACAGTTCGTGCAATGCGAGCCGGAGCTTTGGGTCGCCAACATGGTCGGTCAACACGGCATCCGGCGCAAGGGCGACAAAGGCCCGCAACCCGTCCGTTACGACGCCATCGAAAAATGCCTGGGCGCCGTCGCCAACAAAGCGATTGAACTGGGCGCGAGCGTTCATATGCCGCGCATCGGTTGCGGTCTGGCGGGCGGGAAGTGGGACGCAATCGAGCCACTGATTACGGCGCAGTTGTGCGAACGCGATGTCGAAGTTTGGGTTTACGACTTCGATTAAAAGCCTTTTTTTGACAGGATGGACAGGATGACGACGGATGGATTCGGTTCAAGCTTCAAATGGGACAACATCAATTTGTGCCTCAAAATTTTGGTTATCTTGAACCTATCCGTCGTTATCCTGTTTCATCTTTCATCCTGTTCATCCTGTCTAAAACAAAAACGGACGCTCTCTTGCGAGAACGTCCGTTTCGTTTTGTCCAACTTTACGCTCCGGCCAAACCGGGCGTCAATCCGCCGGGGTTGGTGCGTGGCGGCACTTTCTCAATCGTCACTTCCGTCGTCGGAGACGGTGGTGGCGGCGTTTGGGTCGGCGTCAATTCGGGCGGCTCCGGCTCGCCGTTTATGATGCGATCCAACTCTTCCGCCGACAACGTTTCTTTCTCTAGCAACACGTTGACGATGCGATCCATTACGGCGCGATTTTCGGTCAGCAGCTCAATGGCCTGATCGAAACAGCCGTCCACGACACGGCGCACTTCGCCGTCAATCTTGGCGGCGATCTCTTCGGAGTAGTTGCGCTCTTCGTTGAAGTCGCGCCCCAGAAAGACCGGCCCACTGCGCTTGCCCAATTGAATCGGGCCGAGCTTCTCGCTCATGCCAAACTCACAAATCATGCGGCGCGCCATGTCGGTGACTTTCTCCAGATCGTTCTGCGCGCCCGTCCACACTTCGTTGAACACGATCTTCTCGGCAGCGCGTCCGCCCAAGGCGCTCGTCATGCGATCCAACATCTGCGACTTCGACAGCAAGAACTGATCTTCGGTCGGCAAAGTCAAAACGTAACCCAATGCCATGCCGCGCGGCAAAATGGTGATTTTGTGCGGCGACTCGATGTTCGGCAACAGCTTGCCCAAAAGGGCGTGCCCGACTTCGTGGTAGGCAATGACGGTCTTCTCGCGCTCCTGAATGATGCGGCTCTTGCGTTCGGGGCCGGAAATAATGCGCTCGATGCTCTCCTCGAACTCCGGTTCGCCGATTTGCTGTTTGTTGCGACGCGCCGCCAATAGCGCCGCTTCGTTGACCAGGTTGGCCAAATCCGCGCCCGAAAAACCGGCGGTGCGACGCGAAATCACGTCGAGGTCAACGCCCGCCGCGATGGGCTTGCCCTTGACGTGAACGCCCAGAATCTCCAGACGACCTTTCGAGTCGGGGTTGTCCACGATGATCTGACGGTCGAAACGACCGGGGCGCGTTAAGGCCGGATCCAGAACGTCGGGGCGGTTGGTCGCCGCCATCAAGATGACGCCCGAATTGGGATCGAAGCCGTCCATCTCGACCAGCAGTTGGTTGAGCGTCTGCTCGCGCTCATCGTGCCCGCCGCCCATGCCCGCGCCACGATGACGACCGACGGCATCGATTTCGTCAATGAAAACGATGGCCGGACGGTGCGCCTTGGCCTGATCGAACAGGTCGCGAACGCGGCTCGCGCCGACGCCGACGAACATCTCGACGAAATCCGAACCCGAAATGTGGAAGAACGGCACGCCCGCCTCGCCCGCAACCGCGCGCGCCAGCAGCGTTTTACCGGTGCCAGGATTGCCCAACAGCAAAACGCCGCGCGGAATCTTGGCGCCCAGCGCCTGAAACTTCTCCGGGTTCTTCAGAAAATCAATGATTTCCTGAAGCTCCTGTTTGGCTTCGTCCACACCCGCGACATCGGCAAAGGTGACCTTCTGCGACGAATCGGTCAGACGCTTGGCCTTGCTCTTGCCGAACGACATGGCTTGACCGGCGCCCGACTGCGATTGGCGCATGATGAAAATCCAGAACGCGCCAAACAAAATGAGCGGCAACAACAAGCCCAAAACGCTAAAGAGCGGGCTGTTGAACGGCGACTTTTCGCTGCTGACTTCGGCGAGGTTTTCGCCTTTGGCATCCTTCTTATAAAGCGCCGAGTTCAGCTCGGAAGTCTGCGTCCAACCTGCGGGCAGGTTGACGCTATATTTAGTGTCACCGCCGCTTTTCAACACGACCTCAGCCGTGTTCTCGGTGATGACGACCGATTTCACTTCGCCTTTTTCCAACTTGGATTGCAAAGTGCTGATCGGCATATCCTCGACCGGCTTCTGGTTCAACGAACGGTTGAATACGATGCTGGCCACGAGCAATAACGCAACGAGCGCCAGCATAGAACGGAATAATCTTTGTGCTCCCAAAAAACGCCTCCTGAAAAACTTTCGCGCGGATACTCCAAACTTTAAGTGGCATCCGCGTAACTCACCAAGTATAGACGTGCCAGCTCGATCAAAGCGCCGCTTTCATGGAGAAAATTAACGCTTGGGGCGGACACTTTTATCTATGGCACTTCTCTCCATCCGTTTTTTCAGAGATTGCAACGCTTGGTGCGTAATCGTAGAGACAGCGATTTATCGCGTCTTAAACGTTGAAATTGCCGTGACGTTTCGGAATATGCGACGTTTAAGACGCGATAAATCGCTGTCTCTACGATCACGCAACCAGGGTTGCAATCTCTGAAAAAACGGGTCAATTTCTAATCGGGGGATGTGCCAGAAATGGTCTCACTTCCAACGCGCCACAGCCGAATGCGGTTCCCGCGCGTAGGCCCCGTCCACTCGATGCGAAGTCCGCGCGGCCAACTCCACACTGCGCGTCGCCGATTCTCGCTCACGCTTAAACGCACGATTTCGACCTTCTCCGCGCTCAAGTCGCGCAATTTGGGCACCATCTGACGCGCCGCCGCGCGCAATACGCGGCGTTGCAAGGCGATGTCGAGTTCGGCAAACCAAGGCGCGCTCAGGCTCAGCAGATTCGGCTCGCGCGCGATGGTTAATCTTGACAGTTCACGCGCGCCCAACGCTTCGAGCAACGCCGCTTCGTCGCGCAGAATTTGCGCGCCGCGCGCGTGCCCGCGCGAAAGTTCGTCTAAATCGCGGCCCGAAATATCGCTTAGCAGTGGCAACAGTTCGGCGCGCACGCGATTGCGCGCAAAGATCGGCTCCAGGTTCGACGCGTCCTCGCGCCAATTCCAACCGCGCGACTTCAACAGCGCACGCGCCGACGAACGCGTTGCCTTATATAGAGGACGCACTAGACGAATTTCGCCCGCCAAAACGCGCGACGGCGGCACGCCCTGCCAACCGTTGGGGCCGCCGCCGCGCATCAAGTTCAAAAGCGCGGTTTCCAGACCGTCGGTCGCGGTGTGCGCGGTTGCCACCAACTTGCAATCGTTGTCGCGCGCCATTTGCGTCAACGCCAGATAACGCGCGTCGCGAGCCACGCTTTCGTTGACGTGACCATTTTTACGCGGCAAATCTACCGTGACAGCGCGAAACGGAACGTTAAGCGCGGCGCATTTGGCGCGCACGGACGCTTCGTCGGCCTCGCACTCGCCGGGCCGCAACTCTTCCAAAGCGTGATTGACGTGGCCGACGACGATGTCGCGGCCCAACTCGTGCAGCCAACAGAGCAGCGCCATCGAGTCGGCGCCGCTCGAAACCGCGACTAAAATGCGCGCGTTGGGCGGCACTAAAGTTTCATCGCAGTCAAACTGAGGCGTGGATTCCATTGCTCTTATGTTACTGCTTTTGATGCGTCATGGCATCGCCGAAGACGGCGACGAATCGCTCGACGACTTTTTGCGCCCGCTTTGCCCCGAAGGTCGCAAGAAAACCGCGCGCGCGGCGGCGGGCCTGAAAACTCTGGTGCCCGGCGCCGATGCCATCGTTTCCAGCCCGAAACTGCGCGCGCGCCAGACCGCACAACTCGCGCGCGACGAATGGGGCAAAGGCGCGCCGCCGATCACCGAATGGCCCGAACTGCTGGAAATTTTCGATTTCGCGCCGCTCCACCACAAACTGCGTGCCCTCGACGACAAGGGAACCGCAACGGCATTGTTGGTGGGGCACGAACCCAATTTATCACTGCTGGCGAGTTGGCTACTGGCCGACGACATCGGCGCCTTCGGCTGGAATTGGAAGAAAGCGGGCGTGCTGGCGATAGAACTCGACTTCAAAGGCGAGCAAAGCCGCGTGCGCTGGTTTGTGCCGCCCAAAGTTTTGCGCGCATTAGGGAATTGACACTCCCCACGCATAAATGCGGGGGATTCTCAGTTCACAGCAACGCGCCAACCGAAGTTGGTCTTACCGTCGCTCCCTGAGCGTTTGGATTGTCGGGCTGCCCGCCCGCCAATGATTCTTTCAACACATTCATCGCCGCATTCAAATCTCTTTCATGCTTCACACCACACTCGCAACTCCACTCTCTATCCGAGAGCGTGAGCGCGCCATTGACTACGCCGCAAGCACCACAGAGTTTCGAGCTTGGAAAGAATCGCCCGACCTTCACCAGATGCACGCGATTCCACACCGCTTTATACGTCAATTGGCGGACGAACTCACCCATTGCGGCATCGTTCCAAGCCTTCGCGTGGCCTCTGAGCTTGGTTTTTGCCAAAGCCTTCACGTTCAAATCTTCGATGCCGACATGGTCGAACTCGCGCACCAACCCCGTCGTCAGTTTGTGCAGAAAGTCCGCGCGACAATTGGCAATTTTACGATGCACTTTCGCCACCCGCAACTTCGCGCCCTGACGCCGATTACTGCCAATCTTCGCGCGGCTCAATTTGCGTTGTGCCTTCCGCAGTTTCTTCGCGGATTTACGGTAGAACTTCGGCGCTTCGACCGCTTCGCCGTCCGAGCGCGTGATGAAGTCCGACAAACCCATGTCCAATCCGATTGGTTTTTTCGGAGCGGGCAGAGCCGTGTCGGGCATCTCAAACTCGGCGGTCAGCGCCACAAACCACTCGCCGCACGCGTTACGCTTAAACGTCGCGCTCTTGGTTTTGCCTTCCACCTCTTGCGACTGGCGAATGCGAATCCAGCCGATTTTCGGGCAATAAACTTTGCCGCTTTCGACGCGCACCCTTTGAGGAATGCGGAAAGCAAAGTGCCCCTTGTTTTTGCTGGCGAACTTTGGAAAACGAGAACGCTTCGCAAAGAAGTTGGAGCAGGCTTTGTCCAAATCCTTCAACGCCTGTTGAAGCATTTGAGAATCCGCTTCTTTGAGCCACAACGTCTCTTCTTGCTTTTTGAGTTGCGTCAACTCAAGGCACAAACCCGCCAAGGTCAAGCCTTCGCCCGTCGCTTTGTAATGGGCATCACGCCGCGCCAAAGCCCAGTTGTAGACAAATCGACGCGAACCCGCTTGCTGATACAGCTTTTGGGTCTGCGTTGGGTTTGGCTCCAACTTGAAGCGATAAACGCGGCGAAGAATCATCTGTTATTTGCCCTTCTGTTGTTCAATGTATTGCTTGATAACGGAGAGCGGCGCGCCGCCACAAGTCAACACGCAATACGAGTTCGTCCACAGTGTGGGGAGACGACGTTTGAGTTCGGGAAACTCCATTCTCAAAAAGCGCGAGGTTCGCCCCTTCACCAATCGCACCCATTTGGCAACGCCAAACTGAGGGTCAACGCTACAAAGCAGATGAACGTGGTCAGGCAAAACCTCCATCTCGATTATCTCCTGCCCAAACTCCACAGCCAGTTCCTGCACAATCTCTTTGAAGCGAGCGGCGATAGGCTCATTCAGAACTTTGCGGCGATACTTCGGGCAAAAGACGATGTGATACTGGCACGCGAAAACCACGTTCTTGTTCGACTTTAACTTTTGCTTTGCCATACGACAAGAGTATACAGCATAGCACTCACATACTGCAAGGCAACAGGAACGCAACCGTCGTTCTACGAACGACAAAGCCTTATATCCCCAGCCATAAATGGCGGGGCCTTACGGCTTTTTTAGGTAAAGGCGCTCTCCCATATAAAAATCACCATAGCCTTGCGAACTTTGCGGCCTACATAAGATTTCGATTGATTCTGAGCCGACTCTTATTTCTCCGACGCAACCTCTCGCCTTCGAGCGACGCTAACATAATTCCAGCGCGCAAATCGGACGAGAGGACGACAGAGTTTTTTCGCGCGCCTTATCCAAATAGTTACCCCGACGAAACTTGACGGCAACACGGGCCATTGATAATGAAGAACAATCCGCTTGTTCGGGTGCGTCGCGCGTTTTCAGTCGCGACGGCCCGAACTGCTCTTGCCCCGTTACGGCCAAAGCATCAGGATTTTTCTCCACTTATGCAACATCAACACTCTTTGGACAACGCCACTAAAAGTCGGCTGTCCCAAACGTTGCGCACGGGTCTCGGCTTTGTCGCCGGATTGGGCGCACTGGCGCTGTTGGCCCACGCGGGCCTGGCGCAGGAGGGCGCCGCAGCTGCCGCCAAGACCGATCCGATGCCGTAACGCGCGAAAAAGTCGGTCGTGCGCACCAGTGCCGCAGCTGCCGCCAAGACCGATCCGATGACCGAAATGGGCACCAGTATCGGCAACCTCACCGTCGCCGCCGATACGGTCTGGGTTATGGTGGCGGCGTTTCTGGTCTTCTTTATGCAGGCCGGCTTCGCCTACGTCGAGGGCGGCCTGACGCGCGCCAAAAATCAGAACAACATTCTGATGAAAAACCTGCTGGACTTCTCGTTCGGCACCATCTCGTCCTTCGTCGTCGGTTTCGCCTTTATGTTCGGCGACGGCAATCCCTTCATCGGCACGAGCGGATTCCTGATGAACGGCGCCGATAACTCGCCCTTGACTGGCGATGCTTATGCGGGCGTTTACAACTCCATTGCCTGGGCGGGCGTGCCGCTCGACGCCAAGTTTTTGTTCCAACTGGTGTTCGCCGCCACCGCCGCGACGATTGTTTCGGGCGCGATGGCCGAGCGCACCAAGTTCTCGTCGTATCTGATGTATTCGATCATCATTTCTGCGTTCATTTACCCGATTTCGGGCCACTGGATCTGGGGCGGCGGCTGGCTCGCTTCGCTGGGCTTCTGGGATTTCGCCGGTTCGACCGTCGTCCACTCGGTCGGCGCCTGGATCGCACTCGTTGGCGCCGCGATGCTGGGGCCGCGCATCGGCAAATATGCCGCCGACGGCACGCCGCGCGCCATTCCTGGGCACTCGATTCCGATGGCTGGCCTGGGCGTTTTCATCCTGTGGCTGGGCTGGTTCGGCTTTAACCCTGGCTCGACCATGTCGGCGGTTGGCGGCTACGAATTGCTGGCGCATATCGCCGTGACGACCAACGCGGCGGCGGCGACCGGCGGCATCTTCGCCATGCTGACGATCTGGGGCATCACCAAAAAGCCCGACACCAGCATGACGCTTAACGGCGTGCTGGGCGGATTGGTCGCCATTACGGCGCCCTGTGCGTGGGTTTCGGTGCCCGGTGCCATCGCGATTGGCGCGATTGCCGGTGTGTTAGTTGTGGTGGCATCGCTGGCCATCGAGAAGACCAAAACCGACGATCCGGTCGGCGCGGTCGCGGTTCACGGCGTTTGCGGCGCGTTCGGCACTCTGGCCGTTGGCCTGTTCGCTACGGCGCAATACGGCGCCGACGGAAGCGCTGGCCCGTTGCCTGGCCTGTTCTACGGCGGCGGTATCACCCAGTTCCTGATTCAGGCGATTGGCGTGGGCGCGGTCTTCGTCTGGTGTATGGTGACCGGCGTGATTCTGTTCTCGATCATCAAAGCGGTCAACGGCCTGCGCGTTTCGGCGGAAGAAGAGGTCGAAGGCCTCGACGTTCACGAACATGGCGGCACGGCTTACCCGAACTTCACCGTCACCGACACCACCTCGTTGGGCATGAAGAGCGCGGGCCTGCCCGCCTCGGCCTTGCGCCCGACGGAAGTGGAATCGGGGACGACTTCGGTTCGGTAAATTCCGCCTGGGATTCGTTCGGCAACGCCGCTCTCTTTAATAGAGGGCGGCGTTGTTGCGTTTGTAGAATAGCGTTACGTATTCCCTCACCCGCCTTCGCAGAGCTCAGAACTGCCTTGGCTTCGCCAGGCGACCACTCCCGTAGGGAGAAGGTTGTTTGCAGCTATCATCGGAAAGAATTTTCTTGGAAGTTTCGCCTGAATATCCTTCTCCCTACGGGAGTGGTCGCCTGGCGAAGCCAAGGCAGTTCTGAGCTCTGCGAAGGCGGGTGAGGGAATACATAATGCCAAGCGCCATATTAGAACCGCCTTCACTTCCCCCCATCGCCTTAACGCATCACACTTAACGGCTCTTGTCTCCGCTCACTTTTCTGCTCTGGCTCGCTCTCGTTATGGGCGCGGGCGCGGCGGCGTTCCCGCTCGCGCGCCGCGCGCTGGGCGCCGACTTGCCCGACGCGGGGCTGGCCATCGGGCGCATTTTGTTTCTGGCGCTGTGGACGATGCTCGCGTTCTGGTTGGGCCAAATCGGAGTTTCGGTCGCGCTGGGCGCCTGGCTTTATTTGCCTTTGGCGGCGCTGGGAATTTTCGTCGGCTGGCGCGACCGCGCGATTATCGGGCAACTCTGGCGCGAGCGGCGCCGGACGATACTCGCGACCGAAGCGATTTTCCTGGCCATATTTCTGAGCTTCTTTTTGCTGCGCGGATTTTGGAGCGATACCAACGGCAACAACGGCGAAAAATCAATGGATTCGGCGCTCATCGGTTCGCTGGCGCGCGCGCAAAAGCTGCCGCCCGCCAACCCTTATGCGGCGGGCGCACGGCTCAACTCTTACTATTATTTCGGCCATCTGCAAACCGCGCTGCTCACAAGGGCAAGCGGCACGAGCGTGCGTTGGAGCTATAATCTGACGTGCGCGACGCTTCCGGCGCTTTGTTTCGCCGGATTATTTTCACTGGGCGGCGCTTTAACCGGCAGCAACAAGGGCGGTTTGTGGGTGGCGGGCGCGGTTTTGGCGGGCGGCACGTTGCAGCCGCTTTATCAGTGGACGCATCCCGATATTTATTCGGGCGGTCGCTTCATCGGCCTCGATCCGTTCGCGATTTCGCGGGTGATTCCCTACACCATCAACGAGTTCCCCTGGTTCACTTTTAATCAGGCCGACTTGCACGGGCACTACTTCGATTTCCCGTTTCAAATCGCAACGATGGCGCTGAGCTGGAGCTTGTATCGCCGCAAGCGCTGGCAACTCGCATTAGTGGCGGCGCTGATCTTGGGCGCACAAATCGTGACCAACACCTGGGATTATCCGGCGTTCGCGCTGTTGATTGGATTGGCGATTATCGCGGTGTATGGGAAGGTTGAAGGAGCGGGGCTGGTCGCTTGGGGAAACTCCGCCAAAACAAAGTTAGCGCCGCGCATCGCGCTCGCATTGGGCGTCATCTTCGGAGCGCTATTCGTCGCCGCGCCGTTTTTGCTGCGACTGCAAAGCGCGGCCAACCCGCCGCGATTGCTCCATCAACCGGTCTCGCCCCTGCGTGAATGGCTGATGCTGTGGGGGCCAATCGCGCTGGGCTGGTGGGTTTTCACCGCTTACGCGACGTTCAAATCAAACCCAATTTGGCGCGCGACTTTGGCCGTCATGGGCATTGGCATCGCCGCCGCCGCCGTGTTCAACGCATGGCAGACGCCCTCGATTCTGGTATTGCCGCTCATCGGCGCGAGCGCCGGTTTCGCCATCGCGGGCGCGATCAACAATCGCGGGACGGAGCGTTATTTATGTCTGTTAGCGCTGTGCGGATTGGTGGCGCTGGGCTGGAGCGAGACGACTTGGGCGGGATTTCTGGGCAACGCCGACAATCTGGGCGTGGACGATTTCAAGCGCCAGGACACGGTTTTCAAGTTCGGTTTGCAGGTCTGGATGCTGTGGGGCACCGCGAGCGCGGCGGGTTTGTGGCTGGTCGTGGCGCGCGGTTCGTGGTGGCTGAAAAATACGGCGATTGCCGTCGTCCTTCCGCTCGCTCTGGTAATGTGGCTGGGCAATCTATCGTTCACGCTGCACCGCATCCGTTTCGGCGATATGATGAACGCGAGCCAAACCGGGCAGAACGATTGGTTGCGCTTCGACGGCTGGGACGGCTGGGCGCATTTGGCGCCGCCCGAAAAGGCGGCGGCGGCGTGGCTGCAAGCCAACGTTAAGCCCAGCGAAAACATCGTCGAGGCCGAGAACAAACCGGGCGGCGACTACACCGAGTTCACGCGTTACGCCCATGCGACCGGCATCGCGACGGTGATTGGGCCGCAGGCGCACTCGTATCAGTGGAGTCCGGCCAACGCGAAAATGGGCCGAGGCAAAGCCGCGCGCGAGGCAAAAGGTGGCGCCGAGTGGGACGAAGTGTTCCGGCGCAAAGCCGCTGTCCAGCGCATCTATTCGCCGATTGACCCCACCGAGCGCGCGCAAATTTTGCGTGATTACGGCGTCAAATATCTGCTGTGGGGCGAACTCGAACGCCGCGAGTATGGCGAAGGCGCCTTCGCCGATGTGTCGCACGGGCTGACCGAAGTCGCCCAATTCGGCCAGCTCGACGATCCGCATCGCGTGATAATTTTCCGGTTGGATTAATCGTGCGCCTGTTCATCCGGCTATCGCGTAAGTCCTAAACTTTTCAGGGAAAACCTCGTCGCTTTCTGCCTCAGTCTTACTATCCTTTCCCCATGCCTTCCACTCTTTCCCGCGAGCGAGCCGTCGCCAAATCCGCGCCCGAATCCGACCGGTTCTGGCTGGCGGCGACCTTCGTTCTCATCGTCGGCATCGCGGCGCGCCAACTGTTGCTGGGGCCCGCGCCGTTCCATCCCGACGAAGCGATTCACGCCTTCTTCGCGCAGGGCTTCGGCGGCTATCACTACGATCCGGTTTATCATGGGCCACTGCTTTATCATCTGGTGGCGGGCGTGTTTGGCATCGTCGGCAAATTCGCGGGCAACGACGGCGCCTACGATTTCACCGCGCGATTGGTGCCCTCGCTGCTGGGCATCGGTTTGTTAGGGCTGATTCTGTTTCCGATGCGCCGTTTCGTCGGCAACCGCGCGGCGCTTGCGGGCGCGGCGCTGGTGGCGATTTCGCCTTCGATTGTGACTTACTCGCGCCATCTGCTGCACGATTCGCTGGTTTTGTTCCTCACGTTGGGCGCGGTTTTGTGCTTCGCCTGGACGCTGCAATATCCGTCCGATTCGCGCGAGGGCCGCAGCGTTCGCATCGGATTGGCGGCGTTTTTGACGCTGTTTCTGGCGACCAAAGCGAATTTCTTTTTCATCGCCGTCATGCTGCTGGCGTTCTGGATCGCCCGGCGCGCGAGCGGCTGGCTGCGACTTCCCGACGTTGCCGAACGCTGGCTACCCGCATTGTGCTTCGTCGTCGTAACCGCTTTCGCGATTGCCTTTCCGCGCGATAATACTTCGGCTCCGGCACTGCAATTGTCGCAGCATCGCGTCTTTCAAATCGTCGCCGTCCTCGCCTGTGGCGCGCTTTGGTTCTGGCTGATGGCGCGGCGCCAGACCAACGCCGCGCCAACGGAGAAATCCGAACGCGTCCGCTCTACGCTGCCCAAAGCGCCGCCCATCGCATCGGCGACGGCGAAAACATCGAAGAAAGTGGGGGCAAAAGTCGCCAGAGTCCAGCCCACCGAAGTCGCGGTGACGCCAGTAAAATCGGCGCAATCGTCCGATAAAAACGCCGCGCTGCTGACCTACATTTTGGTGGCGGCGACGGCGTTATGGCTCTATGTTTTCCTGTTTGGCAACGGCGCGCAAATCCTGGGACAATGGGCGGCGACGGGCAGTTTTCCAGCCGCGACTTTCGCCGAAGGACGGCAAAGTGCGCTGACGGCGATCCCGCGAATGCTCAAATACTGGGGCGGACAGCAGGGCACTCCGCGCCTGCCGGGGCGCCACGATTATTACGTCGTGTTGGCGCTCTTATACGAAGTCCCGATTCTGATCGCGGCGGCGGGCGGCGTCTGGCACGCGGCGCGAAACCGTTCGACTTTTACCGATTTATTGTTGTGGTGGGCCTTCACGTCGTGGGCGGTTTATGCCGTCGCCAACGAGAAAGTGCCCTGGCTTCTGGTTCACGTCTGCCTGCCCCTGGCGCTGTTGGGCGGAGTCTGGCTGGGGCAACTGAAGCTGTCCAAACCGGTGTGGGTTCTGGGATTAACGTTGGGCGCGTTTTTCTCGTTGCGCACGGATTACGCGATGATATTCCAGCGCGCGGGCGACAACGCCGAACCGATTCTCTACGCGCAAACGCCCGACGCTTTTCGCGATGTCGCCGAGGTAATGCTCGCCGACACGCGCGGCGACGTGCGTCCGATATGGATGCACAACGAACGGCAGTGGCCGAGCGTGTGGTATTTCCGGCGCGGCGGCCCCGATGTCGGTTCGTCGGGCATCTCTCTGGGCAGCACCATCAATCCCGACGCCACGCGCGCGGGCGTTTCGACGGTCGAAGACCTTGCCTCGGTTGCCGCCATGAAGCGCGCCGGATGGCACACCAAAACCGTCAATTTCCTGATCTGGCCGCGCGCGAGTTGGGCCGCGCTGGAGCCGCAGCGTTACTGGAAATGGTTCTGGACGCGCGATACCTTTCCCCTCACCGAGCGCGGTTTGCCCCAAACGCAGTGGAAAACTTCGATATTGGCGGGCAACGGCGAATGGAGCAACGCCGAAGCCGTCGTGGGTTGGCACAAAAATTAGCCACAGAGTTCACAGAGGACGCACAGAAACGCACAGAGAAGAACGAATAAAATCGAACGTAAAAGGGCAGTGAAAAATCATTGTTCTTCTACTTCTTAGTTGCTTCATTCTCTCTGTGCCTCTCTGTGCGTCCTCTGCGAACTCTGTGGCTAATGAACGTTAAACGTCGCCCGAATCATTCGCCATCATCACGATTTTGGGCGCGAACTTGCCCAGAATATCCACCAAATCGCGCTGAGCGCCAATCACCTCCTCGATATTTTTATACGCCATTGGTGCCTCGTCCAAACCGCCGCCCAACAGTTTCACGCCGCGATATTCCAGATACTTGCGCACCTGTCCGCTCGTAATCGAATCTTTGGCCGCGCGCCGGCTCATCGCCCTGCCAGCGCCGTGTGAGGCCGAGTTGAGGCTCGCCATCACGCCTTTGCCGCGCACGACGTAACCCGCATCGGCCATCGAGCCAGGAATAATTCCCAGCACGCCCTTTCCGGCAGGTGTTGCGCCTTTGCGATGCACGATGGCCTCGCTGCCATCGGCCATCGTCTCCTTCCACGCGAAGTTATGATGATTCTCAATCGCCGCCACTTCCTTGAAACCCGCCGCCTTCGCGACCTCTTGATGAATAATGTGGTGACAAGCCGACGCGAAGCGGCCCGCCAATTCCATCCCGATCCAATACTCGCGACCGGCATCGGAGTCCATATCGAGCCACGCCAGATGCTTGACCACATCGGGCAAGTTCGGGTGAAGTCCGCGCGCCATCCGCGAAAACTCGTTGGCGATTTTAAAGCCGACGCCGCGCGAACCCGAATGCGACAGCAGCGACAGATACGTCCCCGCTTTCAAGTTCCACTGCGCCGAATCTTCATCGAGCGTGAACTCGCCCCACTCGACGAAGTGATTGCCGCCGCCCGACGTGCCCAACTGCTCGATGGCCTTGGGCCGCAAACCATACAAAAAGCGCGTGGCGCGCCAATCTTCGTCGTCCAGAACATCGTGCTCTTTGCGGTCGCGCCCCATCCATTTGCAGCCCGCGCCAAAACGCGTCTGCTCAACCAACGATTTCTCGAATCGAGCTTTGTGCTGCCCCATGATGTTGGGCGAAACATCATAGATTGACAGCCGCATCCGACAGTTGTGGACGAAAACGCCCGCCGCCAGAGCGAAGTTTTCCCATTCGGGCACGCTCAGGCAGTAGACATCTTCGGCCTGCGCCAAAGGTGTAACGCGCACGACTTTGTGGTTGTGAAACCGAGGTGTGATTGCAATCTCTTCCGAAGTGTTCGGGTATGGCTGCTGAATTCGCGTCCAAACGTTGCCATCAGACTGCGAATAAAACGGCATTAGCGAAGTTTCGGCGCGTAAATCCTGCGCCTGACAATACAAACCGTCGCGCAACAGGAACTGATGATCGGGCGTGCAGCGAATCGTCTCGCCGTTGTCCAACTCGACTTCCACTAATGCCATATTCTCACGCGTCTTGTGGCAAGTCGCGCGCGCCGCCACGATGCGTTGCGTCGGCGTAATCGAGAACACCACGAACGGCTCGTCAAGCTCGGCCAAATCGCGCATCGCGTGAGTTTGCCCGTCCGCCAGAGGCACGCGCGTGTCGCCGGTAAAACAGGCGATGTCAACCCCGACGGCGTAGGGAATGACCGTGCCCTGCGTCGCCAATACGCCGCCAATCGGCAAGCCGTAGCCGACGTGAGCGTCGGGCATCAGCGCGCCCGCGACGGCGACCGGCAAACGCAGAGCGTTTTCCATCTGCGCATTGGCGGCGGGGTCAATGCCGCCTTTACCCCACACTTCGTAGGGCAAGGCGGTTTCGCGCAGAGCGTCGGCCCATTTCGAGGCATCGTTGCGCTCGCGCGAGATGATTTCGGACGCGACCTCGAAGAAAATCGGGTCGCCCGTCCATTTGTCGGGATCGGCCAACACTGCGTCGAGCCGCGAGAGAATCTGTGCTTCGTCCCAACCGATGTCGGTCAGAGCGTGGGCGGCTTTCTTGGCCAGCCCGATGGTGCGGCCCTCTTTCCAGCCGCGTGCTTTCAAAATTTTTCCGGTAATCATGGGGTAAGGTTTCAGTTGGCAGGTGTCAGTTATCAGGGGACGGAATTCAGGGAAGCTCGCATAACGCGAACTCTCCTGACAACTGCCACTTAAAAACTGAAACCTGAAACAAAAAGGGCGCGAAAGCTAATGAAAGCCTTCGCGCCCTTGGGGGGAATCGGTTCGCCGCTTAGACGGGCGAACTGGGAGAAATATGACGTGCGCTCCGAAGGCCGAGCGCGCGCAAACCGCCGAGATTTTGATATTCAAAACTCTGTGGTTTATTGGGGCAAAGTGCGCGCAAAACTAACATAATGGGCCTCCGGCGAACTGTGATAGGTTGGCGTTCGCGGACGAAATGGAATTATAAGCGATTGCGCCGGGCGCTGTCAAGGGAATGACAAAAAATAAACTCCAAGAGTGCAATCCACCATGAACCGCGCGCGTAAGTTCTGGTCGGGCCGTCGTATAGTGATGCGACTGTCGTGCATCCATTCGCCTTCGTGTTCGGCGGCCCGACCAGAACTTACGCGCGCGGTTCATGGTGCGCCTGAGTCGTTACCATTCCAAGCGATTTTGTTGGCTTTTCGCTTTATTGTCGCGATGCTCGCCTCTTTTGGCCGATGCCTTGCGTCTAAAACGACGGAATTTGGCCTCGCGCTTTGGTTTGTCGCGGCGAAAACCCGCGATATGAAACTTATCAACAGAATCAAAGAACCGTTTTGCGGTCTGTCTCACGGTTTGGGCGCCTTGCTTTCTGTCGTGGCGCTGGGCACATTATTATGGCTGGCCGACGGGCGCGTTTGGAACACGATGGCGGCGGCGATTTATGGCGCGACGCTCATTTTGCTCTACGCCGCGAGCGCGACTTATCATTCGTGGCGCTCGACTCCGCGCGTCGAGGCGCTGTTGCAACGATTGGATCATAGCGCGATTTACCTGCTAATTGCGGGCAGTTACACGCCGATTTGTCTGCTGGCATTGGGCGGCGAGCGCGGCTGGATTTTGCTGGGCGCCGTGTGGAGCCTGGCGATTGTTGGCGTCACGGGAAGTCTGCTGTGGAAGACGATGCCCGACTGGTTGCGCGTGGCGCTTTACGTCATCATGGGCTGGCTGGTCTTGGGCGCCCTATCGCCGCTTCGTGATTCGCTTTCGAGCGCAGGGATGGTCTGGCTGTTGGCGGGCGGCGCGGTTTATTCGGTCGGCACGGTTATCTTCGCCCTCGATAAGCCGCATCTGTGGCCGGGCAAATTTTCGGCGCACGATTTGTGGCACATCTTCGTCATCGGTGGCAGCGCCTGTCATTTCGTGACGATTGCTGGCTTAGTCGCGCGAACGTGAGTTGTCTGGACGAATTTGTGGCAACAAACGCTCATTGTTGCGAACCGCGAGCGTAAGCGACCGGCTAAAGTTAAAGCGTGTCTGAAGTGAAACTTTAGCCGGTCGCTTACGCTCGCGGTTCGCAACAATGTGGGACTACACTTTCACCCCACTCGCCAAAAACTCCTTCACCAAACCTTTGCACGTCCCGCAACCCGTCCCGGCGCGCGTCGCGTTCATAATCGCCGGTAAATCGTTGGCACCGTCCCGCATCGCGCAACGAACCGTGCCCGCGTCCACCGCGTTGCAGTTGCACACCGTCGCATCGTCGGCCAGTGTTGTCACGTCGGCGACGGCGGCTTTGCCGATGTCGAAAATCAAACTCGCGCGCTCGTCGGGAAGCGGCATCTGACCGTCGAAAACCTGCATCAACATCGCGGCTTTGCGCGCGTCGCCCAGCAAAACCGCGCCCGCCAAGCGGTTATCGCGAATCACCAGTTTTTTGTAGCGCCCCTTGCGCGCCTCAACGTATTGAATCACTTCGTCGCCCTCGCGTTCGCGCGCCTCGCCCATCGAGGCTAACTCGACGCCCATCACTTTTAATCGCGTCGAAACCTGCGAACCCGAATACTGCGCGTCGGGACTTTGACCGCTCAAACGCTGGGCCAACACGCGCGCCTGTTCCCAGACCGGCGCGACCAAACCATAGGTTTGCCCGCGATGCTGCGCGCACTCGCCAACGGCATAAATATGCGGCGCGACCTGCAAGCCGTCGTCAACGACAATCGCGCGCTCGACCGGCAAACCGGCGCCCTGCGCCAGCTCGACGTTGGGCACGATGCCACACGCCAAAACCACCATGTCACAGCGCAGTTCCGTCCCGTCTACAAAAGTTAAACCGGTCACTTGTTCATCGCCCAGCAAACCCGAAGTTTGCTTGTTCAGGTGAACCGAAATGCCCATCGTTTCGATTTGGCGTTGCAGCAAATCGCTGGCGTCTTGATCCAATTGCGCACTCATCAGGCAGCTCGACCGATGAATCAAATGCACCTGCGCGCCGTGTTGCATCAGGCCGCGCGCGGCCTCAAGGCCCAATAACCCGCCGCCAATTACGGCGGCGCGTCCGGCTTTGACGGCATAGCCCGCGATGTTATGGCAGTCGGCCAAAGTGCGCATCACGAACACGCCTTTCAAACGTTCGCCATTCTCATTCGTCAAACCGCTCATCGGCGGAACGAGGGCGCGCGAACCGGTCGCGATCACGAGTTCATCGAACGATTCGACGGCGCCATTATCGCTGGTAACGGTCTGTTTTTCGCGGTCAATCGCCACGATGCGTTCGCCCGCGCGCAGGGTTACGCCGCCGCGCTGATACCAATCGAGCGGATGCGTCACGATGGAATCGGGCACCTTGGAGCCGTTGAGCACATCGGAGAGCAAAATGCGATTATAGGCGCCGCCAGGTTCGTCGCCGAAAACGGTGATGTGGAATTTGTCGCCGCCACGCGCCAGCAGTTCGGCGAGCAGCCGCGCTCCGGCCATGCCGTTACCGATGACGATGAGCTTGCGTTTGGACATGGGGAGTAAAGTGCCGATTACGAGAGCGAATGTCAGGCGAAGATTGGGGTTAACGGCGTGTTTCGGGGTTGAGGAAAGCGGTTACGTTTTTCCCTCACCCACTGCCTTGGCTCCGCCAGGCGACCACTCTCCCGGAGGGAGAAGGAACTACGCATCGGAAGTTATAAGTCGCTTCAACTTCCTTCGAAAGTCAGTTCAACCAACTATCACATTCCGATGCGTAGTTCCTTCTCCCTCCGGGAGAGTGGTCGCCTGGCGGAGCCAAGGCAGTGGGTGAGGGAAAAACGTAACCGCTTTCCTCAAACTCAAACCTTCTCAATCCGCGCCGCGCACAGCTTAAACTCCGGCATTTTCGAGATCGGATCCAAAGCCGGAATCGTCAACAAATTCGCCGTATTCTCGCCGCCCCAGTGAAACGGCATGAACAGCGTATCGGCCCGAATCGCCTCGCTGATGCGCGCCACGCCGAACGCCGCGCCGCGCCTTGATGAAACCCGCACACAGTCGCCTTCTTCAATGCCCTTTTCTAACGCCAGCGCCGGATTGATCTCGACAAATGGTTCGCCCGACGCTTTGTTTAATTCATCAATGCGCCGCGTCTGCGTGCCCGATTGATACTGCGCCATCACGCGTCCCGTGGTGAAATAAAGCGGATAATCGGCGTCGGGCGATTCGGGCGCGCCCCACCATTCGATGGCGTGAAAGCGCGCGCGCCCGTCGTCGTGCGCGAACTTATCGAGGAACATGCGTGGCGTGCCGTTTTCGCCCACGGAGCACGGCCAGAACACGCCATCTTCGGCTTCGATGCGCTGATAACTGATGCCCGAATAATCCGCCGGAGCGCCCGCCGTGCAGCGCCGAAGTTCGTCCCACACGTCCGCCGCGCGCGAGGGGAATTTGTCGCCGCAACCCATTCTATCGGCCAGATGCGCCAGAATTTTGGTATCGCTCCACACGCCCGCAGGCGGCTGTTTGGCGCGCTTGCGACGCAACACGCGGCCCTCCAGATTGGTCATGGTGCCCTCTTCTTCGGCCCACTGCGCGGCGGGCAAAACCACATCGGCCATTGCCGCCGTTTCGCTCATGAACAGTTCGCTGACCACCAGAAATTCGAGTTGCTGCAACTTCTCGCGAATATGCCCGGCGCGCGGCGACGAAATACTCAAGTTCGATCCCATCACCAACAGCGCCCGTAAGCCGTCTTCTTCGCCAATCGAATTCAACAAATCGTAGGCGTTGATACCGGCGCCGGGCAATTCGTCCGGCTCGATGCCCCACACTTTCGCGACTTCGGCGCGATGTTGCGGATTATCAATCTTGCGATAACCCGGCAGTTGATCGGCCTTTTGCCCGTGTTCGCGCCCGCCCTGCCCGTTGCCCTGCCCGGTTAAAGTGCCGTAACCATTCAACGGTTTGCCCGCTTTGCCCAGCGCCAACGCTAAGTTAATAAACGCCTGCACGGTATCGGTTCCGTTGGCGTGTTGCTCGGCGCCGCGCGCCGTCAAAATCATCGCGTTGCCGCTCGCCAAACGCCGCACGACTTCGCGCAACTGTTCCTCGTCCACGCCCGTGAGCTGCTCGACGAGGGGCGGATAATAATTCATCACCGCCTGCTTCGCGAGGGGCCAATCGGTCGTGCGCGCCGTGATGAACTCTTCGTCAACCAGACCTTCTTCGATGGCGATATAAAGCAGACCGTTGGCCAGCACGATGTCGGTGCCGGGCGTGATTTGCAAAAATTGGTCGGCGCTTTGCGTCGTCGGCGTGGCGCGCGGATCAACCACGAACAGTTGGCCGCCGTTTTCGCGCAACGCCTCGAACCATTGCACAATCGGCGGCATCGTCTCGGTGATGTTGGAGCCGATCAGCAAAACCGTGTCGGTTTGAGCGATGTCCTGCATCGGAAACGGCAAACCTCGGTCAAGCCCAAACGCCCGAATGCCCGCCGACGCCGCGCTCGCCATGCAATATCTGCCGTTATAATCGATGTTCGCGGTGCGCAGAGCCACGCGCGCGAACTTGCCCAGCAGATAGGCTTTTTCGTTGGTCAATCCGCCGCCGCCGAAGACACCGATGGCGTCGCGCCCGAAGTGAACGCTGATCTGATCCCACACCGCCGCGATATAATCGAGCGCCTCGTCCCAACTCACCGGCTCGAACGGCTGACTTTTATCTGTGCGCAACAGCGGCGTCGTCAAGCGTTCGGGATGCTCCAACAATTGCGCGCTCGTCCAGCCTTTGCGACACATTCCGCCCTGGTTGGTCGGGAATTGGCGCGCCGAAACCTGCCACTGGTTCTCGACAAGTGACAGGTTCATACCGCATTGCATCGCGCAGTAGGGACAGTGAGTGGGAGTCATGGGTTGGGGACTGTGGGGATTGAATGCGATATAAAATCGCAGCCAAGGAAGTCGTCAACCTTTGTTGACGCGTTGCTGCGCAACGAATGCAAGCGAGCTTTTCGGAACGAATTTCCGCGTCAACGAAGGTTGACGACTTCCTTGGCTGCGATTTTATATCGCATTCAATCCCCACAACCGAACGTTCAAAACTTCTGCGTAAATTCCAGAAACGTGAAGCGACTGCTCGAATCGGCGAAGACTTCACTGTCAATCACCTGACCGATGTAAAAGCCCAGACTGGTTTCGGGACTGAACTTGTAATCAATCGAGGTATCGATCAGATTGCCGATGCGCTTCTGCCCGCGCGAAGGCACGCCCACGATGCCGAAACCGATGTCGTTGAAGGGGCCGCCGCCCGAATAGAGTAAGTCGTTGGAATTGGTCAGGCGCAGGTTTTGGAATTCCGAGCGAATCAACAATTTCGGGTTGGGACGCAGCAATAATTGGGCGTAAGTGCTGGTGTTGTTCATCAGGTTGTAAAACGGATAGCGCGCATACAAACGCGGCGTCGGGAGCGGCGTGTGGAAGGTGTTGTGGTCGCCGTCGAGCGGATTATCGTCGCCGCTCGCGCGGTAATATCCGACGCGAAGCCAGGGCTTGAGCTTGACGTTCTTCGGCTGATAACCCGCTTCCAAAGCGAACGCGTTGGCGCTCTGATTGAGCTTGCCCCAATCGCCGCCCTGAAGCGCGCCCCACGCCAGCAAGTCCACTTTGCCGCCGCCGGTATCGAGCGTTTTAATGGCGTTGGCGCCCAGCGTGTAAGTGCGCAACGTCTCGCTATCGGCTTGACGAAGGGCGAGCGGGCGATTGTCGGTTTTGACCGACTTGGGCGCGTCGCGTCCGTCTTCATAAATCAGGCCAAAAATGCGGCCTTCGCCGCCCACAAACGGTTTGGAATAGGCGCCATACAAGAACTGCGTGGCGTCGATGTTATCGTTAGAATCGAGCTTAAAGACGCCTTCTGTTGGGCGCGCCAGCACACCGGTGAAGTTGCCAGTTTTGCCGACTTTGGCCGACAGGTTGATGCCATCGAACGAGCGACCGGTATTGGAAAAGCCGAAGGTGCCGACCAACCGTTGCGCGATGCGCTGCGTTTTCAGGAAAGTCAACGTCGGATCGGGATTGGCGAGTTCGACGCCTTCGTTGAACTCGAAGCGGCCCAGACGAGCGGCGCTACCTTTGCCGACGGCGCCCTTAAAGCGCACGAAACCCTGCTTGATGCTGACGGCGCCATCGCGCGAACCGTTGGCGTTTTTATAAGTCGCGCCGATGCCAATGGCGTTATCGGGCACGCCAGTTAAAGCGGTGCCCTGCAAGTCGAGTTGAATGTCGAGTTTGGGCGTGGATTTCACGCCTGCCAAGCGCAGTTGGTAGCCGGTGAAGGTGTAATCGTTATCTTTGTTGGGAACCGAAAACCAGTCATAGTTTTCGGGACGCACGCGCAGATAGCCGGACAGACCGAAGCCACCGACCTGGTAAAACGGTTTGGGCGGCGCGACCGGGCGGCCCGACGCGGCGGGCGTGCCGCCGGTGGTGTTGCCCGGCGCGGGCGCTTTTCCGGCGGGCGTGCCGAGGGGCAGGTCGGTTGAGGGCGTGTTGGCGGCGGAATTTTGCGCGAGGGCCAGCGAGGAAAGAGAGATGAGGGCCGCAGAGCAGAAAAGGGGAAGAGTGCGTTGCATTGGAATGGAAAGTGGGGGCTTCCAGGGTGCGGCGGTTTAGTGGGAGATTTTGTGACTTTGCGGAGAACTGCGACGTTTTTCCCTCACCCGCCTTCGCGGAGCTCAGAACTGCCTTGGCTCCGCGAAGGCGGGTGAGGGAGAAGGCCAGCGTTTTCTTCAAACACCAACCAATTCGCGCGTCGGCGCGAACACGGTTTCGCCCATGACAACCGGCATTTCGCCGTCATCAATCGGCAACGGCAAATCGAAACCGGCTTCGTTCATTTCGGCGACGACTTCGGCATAAAGATCGGTCATCACCAACTGCCGCCCCGAAACTTCGGCGTCGAAACCATCGGCCATCGGCAGGTCGAAGTGAGCGTAACGCTCGAAGAACCAACGCGCATAACTGGCGCGCGGCGCGTTGAGCGAACCGCCCTTAGAAAACGCCAGTTTGGTGTCGGAATAGATGCGTCCGCCCGCGTCGCCGCCCAGATGGTATTCGCCTTCCATGCGGCCTTTGATGACCTCATACGAAGCGCCGACATATTCGGGTTTGGCCAGCTTTTGCGCGGCGCGGTCGAGGTTGATCGGATCGTCGAGCCATAAACACGCTTCTAAAATCGCCTTCATCAGCGACTTCAAAACCGCGCGATTATCGTTGGCGAAATCGAGCGAAGTCACCAGGGCTTTTTCGGGATGGTCGGGCCAGATGTCCTGCGACGTCATGAACGTCCAACCGGCGCCGCGTTGGGCGGCCAGGCCGTTCCACGGTTCGCCCGCCGAAAAGCCATCTATGTTGCCCGCTTGAAGGTTCAACACCATCTGCGGCGGCGGAATCGTCATCACGCGATAATCGTCGGGCGAGACGCCCGCCGCGTCCAACATCGTGCGCAACCAGATGCCGTGCGTGCCGCCGATGTAAGTCGCGCCGAAAGTCAACGGCTCACCTTTGCGCTCGCGCAACAGGCCAACGGCGTCTTTCAACTGTTTCAGGTCGCCAAACGGAATCGGGAAATTCTCGTTCGACAAGGTGATCGCCTGACCATTACAGGCCATCGTCATCGCGACCGGCAACTGCATTCCGGCGGGCTTGGTCACGCCGCTCGCCACCGACATCGGCAGGCTCCACAGACAGTGCGCCGCGTCAATATCGCCGGTAATCAGGCTATCGCGAATCGCCGCCCAACTCGAACTTTTGACCGGCTCCAACTTGAAGCCATACTTGAAGTCGAGTTCGAGTTCTTTGGCCATCACGACCGGCGCGCAATCGGTCAAGGGAATGAAGCCGACGCGCACGGTTTTCGAGCCGCTCTCGCGCGCTTTTTTGTGCGAACCCAATGAGCCAACCGTCAGCAGTTCGATGAGGCGCGCTTTGATTTCGCCGTAAATCGAGAGCTGCGACATCGAACGTTTGTCGCGCGGACGGGGAATCGGCACTTCGATGACTTCGCCAATCGTCGCGGCGGGGCCATTGGTGAAGACGACGATGCGGTCGCACAGATAAATCGCTTCGTCTATGTCATGCGTCACCATGAAAATCGTCTGCTTGCGCCCGCCCTGCGCCGACTCGTCCCAGATGTCGAGCAGCTCGTCGTGCAACGCGCCTTTGGTCAATGCGTCCAAAGCACCGAACGGTTCGTCCAACAGCAGAACTTCGGGCTTGGTGGCGAAAGCGCGGGCGATGGCGGCGCGTTGTTTCATACCGCCCGATAGTTGCCCGGGCAGTTTGCTTTTGTGTTTGCCCAGCCCGACCATCTCGATGAACTTATCCGATAAGGCGCGTTTCTCCTGACTGGTGATATTCTTTTCGTAGACCGAGTCAACCGCCTGAAAGACGTTTTCGGACACGCTCATCCAGGGCAGCAGCGAATAGTTTTGGAAGACCATCGCGCGGTCGCTGCCGGGCGCTTTGATTTCGCGCCCGTCCACTTTGACACTACCGCTCGTCGGCGTATACAGACCGGCGATCATGTTGAGCAGGGTGGATTTGCCGCAACCCGAATGGCCGATAAAGGCGACGAACTCGCCCTGCGCAATGTCGAGGTTAATGTTTTGGACGGCGGTGCAATCGCCCTTGCTGGTTTTGAACGTCTTGCGGACGTCCTTGATTTGAACGAATGGATTCATGGTTTTCCCGGTGCGCCCCCGCTAAGAGGCGTCCGCTCCACGTTAGGAGAGCTGTTGGTTTGTTTGAATGCGATATAAAATCGCAGCCAAGGAAGTCGTCGGCCTTCGCCGACGCGAAGAGATTTCAACACCAACGAACAGTTCTTCTCCGTCCAAATTGCTTCGCGTCGGCGAAGGCCGACGACTTCCTTGGCTGCGATTTTATATCGCATTCTCACACTACTTGCCCCGGCGCGTCTTCATACGACAGCTTGCGTTGGATCCAATCGAAGCCTTTGTCCAACACCAGGCCGACCGCACCGATGACGATAATCGTCGCCATCATGTCGTCCATGCGACCCTGATTGTAGGCGTCGAACGCCGAGAAGCCGATGCCCGATGCGCCCGACAGCATCTCCGCCGCGACGATGACCAGCCAGGCGATGCCCATGCTGAGGCGTAAACCGGTCACGATATGCGGGAGGGAATAGGGCAGCAAAACCTTGGTGAGGTAGCGCGTTTTGGAGAACTGAAACACGCGGGCGACGATGGCGTAATCTTGCGGCAAACTGGCGACGCCGACGGCGGTGTTGACCAGCGTCGGCCACAGACAGGTAATGGCGATGGTGCCGATAATGGCGGCGGGCATCGCGCCCTGACCGAGCGTGAGGAACATGACCTGCGCCAGGGGGAACCACGCGAGCGGCGAGACCGGACGCATGACCTGCGAGACCGGATCGATCAGGCGTTTGGCGATGTCCGAACTGCCCATCATTACGCCCAGAGGAATCGCGATGAGGCTACCGATGCCAAAGCCGATGAAGACGCGGACGAGCGAGGCATAGACCAGGTTGATGACGCCCATCGTGCCGTCGGGCTTGATGAAGTAGGGATTGGCCAACAGCGCCTGAAGCGCCGTAAAGGTCGCGGCGGGCGTCGGCAAATCGTGGGCGAAGCTCTTTTGCAGCACGATCCACAGCGTCAGCAAAATGCCCATCGACGCTAAAAAGTAGAGCGCGCCGACCAGAGCCGATTTGGATTTGACCGCCAAAACCGAAGGCTCGGCCTTGACTTTGATGGGGGCCGGTGCCACCGCTTGTTGGGCGCCCTGAGCGATTTGGGATGCGTCTTGAACCATGATTTGTGTTTCCTGTTGGGGGTTTTTGGAGGTTGAATGCGATGTAAAATCGCAGATAAGGAAGGTGTCAACCTTCGTTGACACGCGGCTAACGCCGCAATTGTTGCGAAGCAACGTGTCGGCGAAGGCCGACACCTTCCTTGGCTGCGATTTTACATCGCAACTCTCTACGCCATCTTCTTCTGCATCGCCGTGTCCTGCGCCATCAGCATCTTCGCCATCTCCGTCGGCTTGGCGGGATCGAACGTCATCTTGTCCACCTTCACCTCGAACGGCTTCATGTCGTCGTCGGGCACGGCGATTTTCATTTCGTCGGCGACCTCTTTATATAAATCTTGCAGAATCACGTTTTGCGCGACTTTCACCGGGTCGGCGGGCAGCTTGGCTTTGCCCCAGCGATCATAAGCCGTCATGAACCAAATGGCGTGGCCGTGACGCGGAAAGTTGACTTCGCCGCCACGATAGAACTGCATCGGATGATCGGTCTTGTGCATTCCCAAACCGCCGCCCAGGGGATAATCGCCCATCAAGCGTGGCAGGATGACTTCGGGTTCGGCGCCGACGTAGGCTTTGGTGCCGATGGTTTTGGCGACTTCGGGCCGGTTCTTCATCTCGTCAATATATTGGCTCGCTTCGAGCATCGCCATCATCACTTTCTTCAAGTCATCGCGGCGCGATTCGGCGAATTTGCCGTTGACGACCAGAGCTTTTTCGGGATGGTTCTGCCACAAATCCTGCGAGGCGATAAAGCTGAAGCCGACCTTTTCGGCGACGGCTCTGCCGTTCCACGGTTCGCCGACGTTATAACCGTCGAGGCCGCCGGTTTTCATGTTGTTCACCATCTGGGGCGGCGGAACCGGCTTGATGGCGACGCTTTTGGGATCAATGCCCGCGCCCGCCAGACTCAGGTGCATCCACATATCGTGAGTGCCGCCGGGGAAAGTCATGCCGAAGGTCAACGGCTTGTTCATTGACTTGACGGCGGCGCCCAATCCCTCGAAATCGGCGTATTTGACTTTGCCCTCGAACTCGTTGGCCAGCGAAGTGCCCTGACCGTTATTGCTGATGGTCATGGCGATTTTGAGTGGGTCGCCCTTGACGGCGCTGACGCCGGTTTCGACAGCGAAGGGCATTCCGAACAGACAGTGCGCGCCCTGCAGTTGGTTGCCCGAAATCTGATCGCGCACGGCGTTCCAGTTGACCATCTTGACGACGGTCACGTCCACGCCGTGCTTCTTGAACATGCCCATCTGATCGGCGACGACGAGCGAAGCGCAATCGGTGAGCGGAATGAAACCCAATTTGATGGGGCCGCTGGACGAGGCCGTTCCCGAAGCGGGCGCGGCAGAACCGGCATCGGTAGTTGGGGTGGCGGCGTTGCTGCCGCAACCGGCAAGGACGGCGCTGGCTGCTGTCACGGAAAGTCCGGCCATGAGCAGTTCGCGCAACATTTCGCGTCGGGTGAGATTCATAAGAACAAGAAGCGCCTTGCTTGTTGGCGTCTTGTCTTATAGATTGGCGCGCGGGTGTTTCGCGGTCAGGCGGCTTCGCGTGTTTTTTGAGTGAACTTTGGGTTAACGCAATGTTTCGTCTTCTATATGCGATATAAAATCGCAGCCAAGGAAGGTGTCAACCTTCGTTGACGCGTTGCTACGCAACTATTGAGGCGCCAGTCTCGTGTCGGCGAAGGCTGGGCGCCCGATGGAATCAGGCAATTCTTACTTTGCTGCGATTTTATATCGCATACTTAGAACTCATGCTCACCGGCCACAAACGCAACCAAATTGACGCCATCTGGGACGTGATCTACGCGGGCGGCATCGCCAACCCGCTCCAGGTCATCGAACAATTGACCTATCTGCTCTTCCTCAAACGGCTGGACGAAATCCAACTCAAAGCCGAATCCGAGGCCGAACTGCTGGGCACCGCCAACGATGCGCCGCTCTTCGATGACACTCAACGCGATTTGCGCTGGCACGTCCTCAAACATAAAGACCCCGCCACCCAATTCCAGATTATCCGCGACCGCGCGTTTCCGTTTATCAAGAACATCGGCGGCGAAAACTCGACTTTATCGCGCCACATGGAAAACGCGATTTTCCTGTGGCCCAACGCCGGTTTGCTCTCGCGCGTGGTCGAAATGCTCGACGCCATCGAGATGCAGGACACCGACACCAAAGGCGACCTTTACGAATATATGCTCGCCAAGCTGAGTCAGGGCGGGCAAAACGGGCAGTTCCGCACGCCGCGCCATATCATCGGCGCGATGGTCGAGATGACGCAGCCGCAAACCGACGACATCATCTGCGACCCCGCCTGCGGCACGGCGGGCTTTTTGGTCGGCGCCTCCGAATGGATCAAGCTCAACCGCCGCGACGCATTTCTCGCGTCGGATGGCCGTGCGCTCGCCCACTTCAACGGCGCGATGTTTCACGGCATGGACTTCGACTCCACCATGCTGCGAATCGCCGCCATGAACATGACTTTGCACGGCGTCGAAAACCCCAACATTCTCGCGCTCGATGCCCTGTCGGGCGATAACACGCAATCCGAACTTTATACCCTGATTCTGGCCAACCCGCCGTTCGCGGGCAATTTGGATAAAAGCGGCGTCGCCAAAGATTTGACCTACGCCGTCAACACCAGCAAAACCGAACTGTTGTTTGTCGCCCTGTTTTTGCGGCTGCTCAAACCTGGCGGACGCGCGGCGGTCATCGTGCCCGATGGCGTGTTATTTGGCGCCAGCAACGCCCACAAAACGCTGCGCCAAACCCTGGTCGAAACCCACAAACTCGATGCCATGGTGAGTTTGCCCTCCGGCGTGTTCAAGCCGTATGCGGGCGTTTCGACGGCGATTCTGTTTTTCACCAAGACCGGCGCGGGCGGCACCGGCGATGTCTGGTTCTTCGACGTGGCTGCTGATGGCTACAGCCTCGACGACAAACGCAGCCCCATCGAAGCCAACGATTTGCCCGACATGATTGGCGAGTGGAAGCGCAGGAACGAAGTCGGCGAGCGGCCTCGGACGGGCAAACATTTTCTGGTGCCGAAAAGTGAGATTGCCGCCAACAATTACGACCTGAGTTTGAATCGCTACAAAGAGGTCGTTTACGAGCGCATCGCCCACGAAAAACCCGCGCAGATTCTGGCCCAATTGAACGATCTCGAAGCCGACATCAACGCCGGTTTAGAAGAGTTGCAGGAGATGTTGGCATGAACTGGCAAACCGTTAAATTAGGCGAGGTTTGTAAAATAGTTTCGGGTTCGACGCCGAAAACGGGCACGCCAGAATATTGGGACGGCGACATTTTGTGGGCGACGCCCAAAGATTTGAGCCGCTTGAATCAAATGTATTTGAGCGACACCGAAAAGAAAATTACCGAAGCCGGACTCAAAAGTTGTTCGGCGCAAATGCTTCCGGTTGGCTCAGTTCTGTTTTCGTCGCGCGCGCCGATTGGTCATGTTGCGATTAACACAAAACCCGTTTGCACCAACCAAGGCTTCAAAAGTTTCGTGATTGACGAAGCGCGGTTGAACAATCGTTTTCTCTATTATTGGCTTGACGCGAAGCGGGATTATTTACAAAGTTTGGGCAATGGCGCAACGTTTAAAGAAGTTTCCAAAGCGATTGTTTCGCAAGTCGAAATTCCCCTGCCGCCGTTGGCGGAACAGGAAAGGATTGCGGCGCGGCTCGACGCCGCCGACCGTTTGCGCGCGCTACGACGCGACGCCCTCGCGCGACTCGATGCCCTCACGCATTCGCTGTTTCTGGAAATGTTCGGCGACCCCGCGCGCAATCCGATGGATTGGCCGTTGGTGAAATTGGCGGACGCTTGCTTGGAAGGCGGAAAATACGGTTCTGGCGCATCAGCAATCGGATTTGTGGAAGGAGCGCCGCGTTATGTTCGTATAACCGACATTGAAGATTCAGGAAGATTAAAATCCGCAAAAATGTCAGCGCAAGGTTTGACTGAAAAAGATTTAAAAACCTACAAGCTGAAAGCGGGCGATGTTCTCTTTGCGCGTTCTGGCGCGACAGTCGGAAAAACCTACAACTATCAAGAAAGCGATGGCGATTGCGTTTACGCGGGTTATTTGATTCGCTTCCGTCCTGACCCCAATAAATTGACGGCCAGTTTTCTTTTTGCATTCACGGGCACTTCACATTACGCAAATTGGGTTGCTTCTAAACAACGCGTCGTCGCGCAACCTAATATCAACGCGAAACAATACGGCTACGATTTGGAAATTCCCCTGCCGCCGCTTTCGCTTCAGCAGCGGTTCGCGGAGCGGTTGGGGCAAATCGAGCGGGTGCGGGCGGATATGGAACGCTCGCGGCTCGAACTCGATGCGCTCTTTGCCTCGCTGCAAAGCGCGGCGTTTGAGAATGCGATGTGAAATCGCATTCTCAAACCAAACGCTCATTTCATCGAAACGCAATGACTTTCACTCCTGCAAATTCATTCGCCTCAACTTATGCCATCGCTTCGACTGGCGAGTCTTGCTCTAACGGCGTGGTTTCCGCGTTGCCAAATCCGCCCAACGAGTAATCCACGACCCACCCGATAATGCTTTGCAGCGCCGGAGAGCAGTTTTTGAACTCGATATGTTCCAACGAATCTTCGCCGTGCTTTTTCAGAGCCTCGCTAATCAAGGTATGAATAAACGATTGCGTGGCGTATTGAACTTCCGCGAAATCCAATATAATCTGCTCCCCGCTGTTTAACGCGGGCAGAATGAATTGGCGGCGAATACGGTCGGCCTCTTCTTTATTTTCGACGAAAACGCCCGTATCGGATTGAATGTGAATTGTTTTCATGTGAATCGCACCTTGCTTTTCTTGGACTCCCTCTTGGGGATTTGTTTCCCGATCCACTCAAACAGACCCTGATAATCGCCAATTCGATCCGTGCAAATTTCAATCGAGACCGCCGTGCCTTGCCAGTGCAACAAAGGTTTCCAATGTTCGGATCGCTCTTCGTCAAACGCATCGTCGTAGAGCCGAAGCATCTCTTCGTCGTTGGGCGCTCGTTTCAAACGGTAAGCCGCCCTCCCCGAAGCGATAAAGAAATAGCCACCTGTCCCTTTGGCGATGCAACGCGTAAAGAACAAACCCGCGCCCGCGTTGCGGATCGAACCGTAAATCCCAGGTATCGCTCCAGTAATGCCGGGCCGCATCGCTAAACCCAGCGCGATTTCGTCATCTTTCAGGGCGTCGGGATAGGTTTGGCTCAGATGAGAGGCGACGCCTTGGCCACAATCAGCCACCGCAATAGTCACTCGACACGGCGAACTTCTATTGGGATTGTTGTAGCGATTTGCGCAAACAAACGCCCCGTCGGGCGAAGTCGAATGCTCCACTACGTTTCGCAAAAGCTCGCTTACACAATACTGCACCGCCGCCAGACTCTCCGAATCAGTCTCGCTTCCCAGATGTAATAACGCCGAGATGTCGCCGATTACGCCGCTGATCTGGTCAGGATTCTTAACCTGTTGTAAAGGCAAGAACCGCCCTGCTTCTTCGTGTGCCACATGACCGGAAGTAAAATTAACTCCCAAATGTTTGAAGAGTTCCATGCGCGCCGCGTAATTTGCTTTTGAACCCAGATTCTCAACGCGCACCGTTCGCCCCTTCCCTCGCCAGTGCGCGCCCCAGGCTGCGATCATCGCCAGAGCAATCGGTTCAACGTGCGCCCAGGTCGGATGAAGCTCCACAACGGCATCGCCGCCATCGTCCAAGAATATATCGCTTTGGTTCAGAAAGTTCTTTATCGTATGAAAGGTGGCAGAATTGGGAATAACAAAACGAGGCACCGGCCAAGTTTGGCATAACTGCGAACGATGTGAATACGATGTAAAATCGCAGCCTCAAACTGACGCAAACCAGCCAAAATTCATTCGCCCGTCAACACGAAGCGCGCTTTGCCCTGCCCGACGCGCGTCGAAAGCGCGCGTAGCTTTACGGGTTGGCCGAGCATTTCGTTAAACGCCGCGACGCGTTCGTCGGGGATGTCGCGCGAAATTTTGCCTTTGAGTATCTCGCCATCTTCGCGTTTAAACTCGAAATCTCTGGCGGAGGGCAGCACGCCCGCGAAGGCGCCGACGAGCGTCACTTCATCACGATGAATGTTACGCGCCTCCAAACGATCGAGGCTGCGCACGATTTGCGCGGGTTGCTCGAACTTCAAAGTGCCGCTTTCGCTTTCAATAGCACATAAGGCATCATTGCGGCGCAGGACTTCGAGAAACGTGCGCAGTTTGCGAATCGCGCGTGCGTCTACATCGTTGACGGCTTCGGTGAGTTCGTCGTCGGTGCCCAATGTGCTTTCAAGTAACTGTTGCGTTTTATCGAGCGCGAGCGCGACGACGCTTTTGCCTTCGATGGTAAGTGGAGGATTGGCGGGTTCTTGCAAACTGAACGAATTAAAGCTGGCGTTGACGACAAGCGGATCGAGCTGGCAGGCGGCGGGCCTGGCGCGTTGCGATTCGCCGTTCACGTTTTGGGCGGCGACGATTTGCACGATGTTAATAAAGGCGCGCGTGGCGGCCAATCCGAAAGTCGCGGCGATACCCTGCACACCGACGACGGGCACGCCGCTATAAATTAAATCGATGCGTTTGGGCGCCGGATTCTTTTCAAGTTCGACAATATCTTCGTTGATAGCATCAAGTCGGTTGAGCCAACTATTGCGCGTAATGATGTCCTCTTCGGGCGTCTCGCGGATAAATCCTTCGACAGTGCAGCGGTCGGCGAACAAAAATTGCATAGGGGTAATCATGGTGTGGCGCCTCCCAAAAGCGAAGGCATTGCGGCGTTGGCGGCGGCGTCTTCTCCAGACGACAAATCAACCTGCAAAATCCCTTTCCATTGGTAAGTCGTCTTTTTGTGTGAGAACAAACTGAAGAAGTAGCAAGCATTTTCCATCAGCGAGGTCGGGTTTTGACCGAATTGAACCAGAAAACCATCAACCAAAAATTTCGCCTTGACTGCGTTGCGGGCGCGCCCAAAAATCACAGGATCGCGGGCAAATAACTCGTTCAAACTTATACCCGATGGCGGGACGAACAAAGTAAGAACATCAATATCGTTAGGCGGCGCTCCCTGATTTTGTTCTTTATTTTCCAGAAAACTGCCATTGAGCCATTGAAATCCCTGCTCGATTCCAGCGGTATGTAAAGCGTCGCGATAACGTAGCAAGCCATCCAAGATTTGGATGCGTTCGGGAGAAGTCGAGAAGTGACGCACGACAGTTTCCAGCGAAACGATATAAGGCGAGCGAATCGCCGAAGGTGGATTGGCGAAATCAATCGGATCGATAACGCCTTGCACGTTCCAAGGCGGGATAGACGTGAGCATAATACGGCTGGTATTACACCGCGTTTGAGTATTGGGCGCAAGGCATTCAACGCTCACATCGCCAATGCGTTATCATTCACTTCGCCAATCGCCGCCAGAATCTCTTTGGCGCCCGCGCTCCCGAACAGTTCGCCGATGCCGCCCGCGCTCAGGCTCTTCCACGGATCGCCCGCCAATTTCACTTTGTCCAGCACGCCGTTCTTGCACAGATAATCCACGATAGTCTCGACGAACACGATCTGCGTCGGCGAAAGCGAGCCATCTTGCAGCCATTTGGCGAACGCCGCGCGCACCGCCGCCGCTTCCAATCCGACGAGGCCGCGCACCCAAACGCCCAGATTCGGCTGCTCGCCAATCTCCTTCTCAAAAGTTTCGCGGTCGGGAAAACCGCCGACTTCAAAGAGCAATTTATCCAACTCCCGCAAATCGTCCTGCGTCAACTCTTCGTTGCGATGCAAACGCCCGACGACGCCGGTTTCGCGGTGCGATTTCAGATAATTCTCGACGGCGCGGCGGTATTGTGGCGTCGCGCTTTGCGGTTGCGCGCCCGCCACATCATAGATAATTTCCTGTCCGATTTCCCAATCGTCCTGCAAATCGAGATGCACATAATGGCGCTTGCTCTTCTCGATGAAGCCGACGAGTTCGCGCACTTTCTTGCGCGCGCTTTCCAGCATCGGGACGGTCACGTCAATCCACCAATGGTCGCCGTTCATCTCTTCCAATAAGGGCAACTGCGCCGCGACCTGCGGGATATTGCGCGCACTCGTGGTTAGCAAAATGTTGATAATTTCGCGGACTTGCTTGCTTAATTTGGCGCGACGCGGCTCGACTTTGAGCGTGGCGAGTTCGAGGCGATACATCAGCAAATCGAATTGGCGCGCGGCCTCCTGCTCGAACGGAATCTGCGTCGGCAAAGGCGCCAACTCTTCTTCCAGTTCGCGCTTTTCTTCGGGCTTCAGGGTTTCCCACTCATTGCGGTCGCTCCACTTTTCGACGGCCCTGCGGTGCGGGCGCACCAAAACGTTATTGAGATTCATGGACTCGACTTCGGCGTGCAGCCCGTCGGCGAGTTCGCGGCGAATGTCGGCGAAGTCGGCGTCATCGTTCAAGCGCGCGGTGTTTTCCAACAGTTCGACGCGATGATTGAACAATCTTACCGACAAAGTTTTGGCGGGCACGGCTTCGCGGACGTTGGGGTTTTCGTTGAAGTATTCGTAGTTGCCGCAGAAATCGAAGACGACAAACTCTTTTTTGTGCTGCCCTTGGCCAAACAGGTTCGGGCATAGGCGCGTGCCGCGCCCCAGCATTTGCGACCATTTGATGCGCGAACGAATCGGCTTGAAGAACACCAGGTTGCCGACTTCGGGCACGTCAATGCCGGTGTCGAGCATATCGACCGAGATGGCGATGTCGAGCGGATTGTCGGGCTGCGAGAACTGAGTGATAAGATTCTGCGCGAACGGATCGTCGCCGGTAATTACGCGCGCGGTGATGCCCGCTTCTTTGGGATAATTCTCGTTAAAAACCTTGCCGATTTCTTTGGCGTGTTCGCGGTTGCGCGCGAAGATGATCGTCTTGGCCAGGCGGTCGCCGCCCGCCACGCGCTGCCCTTTTTCCATTAAGGTTGCGATGACTTTGGCGACGGTATCGCGATTGAAAACCCAGGCGTTAATTTCGGCGGCGTCCACTTCGTCGGGCGTTTCGCCCTCGGCGTTCCACTCGCGCTCGTCCCAGTGCTCGCGTTCTTCGTCGGACAAATCGTCGTATTTCATGCCGAGCCGCAAAAACTTCGTTGGCACCGCGACAACGCGTGGCGGCACCAGATAACCCTGCGCGACTGCCTCGGCCAGTTCATACGAATCAGTCGGGCGCTCGTCGTGACAGCCGAACAGTTTGAAAGTATCGCGCTCGACCTGCGAGCGCGGCGTGGCGGTGAGGCCCAGAAACATCGCGTCGAAATAGTCGAACAAAGCGCGATATTTCTGGTAAACGCCCCTGTGCGCTTCGTCAATGATGACCAAATCGAAGTGCCCAGGCCCGAAGCGGCGCACGGTTTGACCACCGTCGTCCTCGAACTTTTCCAGCAGGTTCATCATCGTCGGATAAGTCGAGACGCAGACGCGTCCCGTCGCGTCGGGCGTTTCGAGCAGGTTGACCGGCGAACTGTCGGGCCAATGTTCCTTGAACGCGTTGAACGCCTGACGCACCAACGCTTTACGGTCGCACAAGAACAGAATGTTCTTGGCCCAACCCGCGCGCGAAAGCAATTCGCATAAGGCAATCGAGACGCGCGTTTTGCCGGTTCCGGTCGCCATGACGAGCAAACCGCGCCTTTGCGAGACTTCGAGCACGTCGCAATAAGCGCCGATGGCGCGCAGTTGGTAGGGGCGCCCGACGATTTTCGCGTTGACCTTTTGCGTTTGCAGCGCTTGTTTGGAGGCGCGGCGTTCGTGCAAACGTTCGAGTTCGTCGCGCGTATAAAATCCGGCGACTTCGCGCGCGGGGTAGCCGCCTTTGTCGTCCCACAGCCAGTGATTGTAGCCGTTGGAAGTGAAAATCAGCGGGCGCTGTCCGGTCGATTTCTCCAGACAATCGGCGTAGAGTCGGCCCTGTTCGAGCGCGCCATAAGAATCTTTGCGCGCGCGTTTGGCCTCGACAATCGCCAGCGGTTTGCCGTTACGTCCCCACAAAACGTAATCCACGAAACCGCGCCCTTTGGTCGAACGGTCGGGCGGCATTCCCAAAACTTCGAACTCTTTGTCGCGCGCCTCTTTCAAGGGCCAACCGGCCTCGCGCAGATACAAATCGATGAGGAAGTCGCGCGTCTTCTGCTCGGAATAATCGTGAACGTCCACGCGCTCTTTCGCCTCGGCTTTGGCGCGGGCGATTTCGGCGCGCGCCTGTTCTAACTCGGCTTTGAGCTGCGCGCCGGTGCCCTGCGCTTCGAGCAGTTCGCGTTGAGCCTGCCGCATTTTCTCATCTTGCGCGGCTAATTCTTCGCGCAAGTTTTTCAGCATCGCCAGCGATTTGCGCGCGAGGGTCGCGGGCGCAGTCGGAATTTTGCTCACCTCAAATTCGAGTGTATCGGTGGGTTTATTGGCGGTCGAATAAGTGCGCGCGATCCAGAACATCACATGGAACAGTTCGCGCGCGGCGACTTCGCCTTCGGTTGGGGCTACCGGAGAGGTATCGTGAACGGCGCGATTGCCCAGGTCTTTGAGCAGTTTGGTTTTGACCCAGATCGCGCGTGGCACGGCGTCGCGAAACGTCGGCTCGTGAATCATCGCCGACAGCGTGGTTTCGTAGGGCAACGCGAACGATTTGTCGTAATCGTAAATCCAGTCCAGGGCGATTTCGAGGGCGCGTCGCGCGTAAAAGCACGCGGTTCGCGAGTCGGAAGTGACGTAAGATTCGGCGAGGCGGGCGGCGGCGCAGAGGGCGGGGAACTGAGGCTGGAGAAACGCGAAGTTCGACATGAGTTGAGTTTAATTGAGTGAGATGCGATATAAAATCGCAGCCAAGGAAGGTGTCAACCTTCCTTGGCTGCGATTTTATATCGCATTCATACACCGCAACACCGCATCCGACCGTTCGCGCAAATCCGTTTCGCGCCCGTCGCCCAACTGTTGCCGCACTAACTCATAACCGCGCGATAAACCCGAACAGCGGCTGAGCCGGTGCGCGTCGGTTGCCAGGACGCAGTTCGGATAGAACAACAGGTAATCTTCCGCCGCCCGTTGCGGGCGTTCGCCGTTGTTGCCCAGCATCGAATCAACGGTAATCTGCAACCACGCGCCCGCCTCGACAAGGGAATGCAGACGTTCGCGATTGTTCTGGAAAAAGCTGTGCCGTTCGGGATGCGCAATAATCGGTTGCGTGCCGCGTTCCAACAACCAACGCATGTGCGCGGGCGCGTCGTCGGGATAATCTTCGCCGCGCCAGCCGAATTCGAGCAACGAATAAGCGGGGTTATCGCCCAGATGACACAGCACGCCTTCATCGTATTCGCGGCGAAACAACGCGATGTCGTTGGTGCGGATTTCCGAACCAGGAAATATGGTGAGCGGAATTTCGGCTTTATTTAACTCGGATTGAAACGCCTCAATGTGCGGCAAAATATCGGCGCGGAGCAGATGAAGAATGTGGTGGCAATGCGGCGTCGCGACGATATGGGTGATGCCATCGGCCACGCAAAAGCGCGCGACTTCGAGGGCTTCAGCGAGCGTTTTCGGGCCGTCGTCGAGGGCGGGCAAAATGTGGCAGTGCAGGTCGAGCATAGATAAAGTATGCGATAGTAGGGAGTGCGAACGTCCGCGCCAGACACAAAAAAGCCGCGACTTCCCTGCGGAAGTCGCGGCTTTTCTCGTCGTCCCAATTCTTATCGGCCCGCAATCGGCACCCAGCCACGCGTGAAGTAATCGTTGAAAGTCAGCACGAACATGATGCCCATGAACACGATGCCTGTGCAGGCGAAAATTTGCACCAGTTTGCTCGAGAACTTGACGTGCATGAAGATCCACACAATCGCCAGCGCTTTGACGACGGCGATGCCAACGGCAATCGGGATGCTCCAGGCGCCCAGAGAGAAGTAGTATTCGTCCACATACCACGCGCCGACGGTGAGGAGAAGCATCACCATCAGAAACCCGAAGACCTTATAGTAGGTCACCATCGAGACGTGATGGGTGTGTTCGTCCAAATGATCGTGATCGTGCGGCGAATTTTCCGGCCCGACGCCGCTTCCGGCGTGACCGACGTTGCCCGCCGTTTCCTGCGGGTGCTCCAGTTGGTTGGTGAGTCTTTGGTCTGTAGGATTTGCCATGATGTTGGAAAGGATAAAGGCTGAAGGATAAAAGAGGCTGAAGAATTTCACTCCTTTATCCTTTTCTAATGCATTCCCGCCGATGCGACGGTGCCCAGATAAAGTAACGGGTAAAGAAATACCCACACGATGTCAACGAAGTGCCAGTAAAGGCCGAAGATTTCGACCGGTTGATCGTTGGCCTCGTTGGTAAACATTCCGCGCCGCGCGTGGAACATATAAGTCGCCAAAAGGCCCAATCCGATAATCATGTGAATCGCGTGCAGACCAGTCATGGTGAAGTAAATCACATAGAACATCTGCATATGATTGCCGTTGACCACGCCGCGATATTCGTGATGCTCGGCGGCGGTGGGTTCGACCGCGCCTTCGCCGATACTCGCGCCCGAAGGGGCCACGTTCTCGATGGCGTCTTGCGCCGCCAGGCCTTTGAGTGTGGCTTCGTAAACCTCCTTACCATTGGCGGCTGTTATGACGGTTTCCGGTGCGCCGCCGCTCATGCTGGGCAAATAAGCCTCGCCCTGCACGCCAGTTGGTGTGGCCAGCACAAAGCCCTTATGCGCCAGAACTTCGCGCGGCTGCCAGTTGAGGCCAGGCACCAAACCTTCTTCGTAATCGGCGTGCCACTCGACGGCCTTGACGCCCAGGAAGATCGCGCCCAGAACCCAGGTCACGGACATCATCGTCAGCAGCAGTTTCTTGTTGCGCATCCCCGCCGCGTGAACGGCGGTCGCGACGGTCAGAGACGAAGTCAGCAGCACCAGAGTGTTGGCGAAGCCCAGATTGTTATTGAGCAGGTGCGAGCCGACGCCATAGGGCGACAGCATTCCGTTTTCGTGGGCTGCCACCGAGTAAAGATGACGGTAAAGCGTATAAACGAAAAACAGCGCGCCGAACGTCATAATCTCGGTGACCATGAAGACCCACATTCCCAGTTGGTTCGACTCGCGTTGCTGCGCGACATCGGCGAAATGGTGATGCAGGAAGGCGGGCCCGTGATGACCGTCGCCGTGACCATCGTGCCCATGAACGGGTTCGATGGCTACAGCGCCTTGGACTTGAGTCGAGGGGCGCTCGGTGGGTTCGATGGCGATATTAGACATGGGTTTTCTCTTCGTGCGCTCCTAATCCTTCGCGCTCAACGCTCAGTTCGACATCGCGCTCGCTTTCGGCGGCGGCGACGCGGCGACGAACCTCTTCAGTAATCGCTTCGGTCTTCTCGTAGATGCGCTCCGACTCGACGGCATCATAAGCGTAAGGGCCGGTCGTCACAATCGGAATCACTTCAAAGTTGACCAGAGGCGGCGGCGAAGTCGTCTGCCATTCCAAACCGGTCGCGCCAAACGGATTCGACGGCGCTTGTTTGCCATATTTCAGGCTCCAGGTCAAGTAGACCGCCGGCAACAAGAAACCAATCGCCAAGACGGTCGCGCCCGCCGTTGACATGATATTGAGGAACTGCATTTCGGGCGGATACGCGTGATAACGGCGGTGCATTCCCCACATGCCCAACAGGAACTGCGGGAAGAAAGTCAGGTTGAATCCGATGAACAGAATCAGCGCCGAAACTTTGCCCCACGTCTCGTTATACATCTTGCCGGTCATCTTCGGCCACCAGAAGTGCAGGCCGCCCATATAAGCCGATAGCGTGCCGCCGACCATCACATAGTGGAAGTGGGCGATAACGAAATAGGTATCGTGCAGGTAAACGTCGGTCGCCAAAGCCGCCAGATGAAGTCCCGTCAAGCCGCCGATGGTGAACAGGCCGATGAAGCCCAACGCGTAAAGCATCGGGGTATCGAGGCGAATCGAGCCTTTATAAAGCGTCGCCGTCCAGTTGAAGACCTTAACCGCCGAAGGTATCGCCACCAGGAACGAAATCAGCGAGAAGACCATGCCCGCATAGGGCGACTGCGACGACACGAACATGTGGTGGCCCCACACCAGAAAGCCGAAGATGGCGATGGCCAGCGACGAGAACGCCACGAACTTGTAGCCGTAGATCGGTTTGCGCGAGAAGCACGCGATGATCTCGGAGATAATCGCCATGCCAGGCAGCAACATGATGTAGACGGCGGGGTGCGAGTAGAACCAGAACATGTGCTGGAACAACACCGGGTCGCCGCCGAGTTTGGGATCGAAGATGCCGACGCCCAACGATTTCTCGACGATGATGCAGACCAGAGTGATGGCGACGACGGGCGTGCCCAACACCTGAATCAGCGAGGTCGCGTAGATGCTCCACATGAAGAGCGGCAGACGGAACCAGGTCATGCCGGGCGCGCGCATCTTGTGGACGGTGACGATGAAGTTGAGGCCGGTTAGGATGGACGAGAATCCCGCCAGAAACACGCCCATGATGACCCAGGTCACCATGCCGTTGCTAAAGGTCGAGGACAACGGCGCGTAGAACGTCCAACCGGTGTCAATGCCGCCCGCGACCATGGCGAAGAGCGCCAAAAGCGCGCCCACCGCGTAGAGGTAGAACGACAGCATATTCAGCTTGGGAAATGCCACGTCTTTGGCGCCGATCATGAGCGGCACGAAGAAGTTGCCCAGCGTCGCCGGAATCGACGGCACCAGGAAGAAGAACACCATGATGATGCCGTGCGCCGAGAAAGCGCGGTTGTAGGCTTCGGCGCCCAGCATGCCCTGTGGCTCGATAAGGTTATAGCGGATCAGCGACGCCGCCGCACCGCCGAGCAGGAACATCACCGAGATAAACGCCAGATACATCATGCAGATGCGTTTGTGATCGAGGGTGTAAATCCACGATTTCCAGGAAAAATCGTTGTTGAGGTAGGACTCGAACGGCACGCCCAAATTGTGCGGGTCGGAGGCTTCCTGCGTTTGGGTATAGATGGGCGCGCCGTTGGCCGCGATGCCACGATTGACGGTCGCGACTTCGACCTGCGCGCCATTGGCGGCCTGAGCCGCGCCCGCGCCCGTGACCATTGGCCCTTCGGGGCCGATGGAACCGCCAGTGGCGTTTTCGGGTTGATTTGGATTGTTCAACTTCATTGTGACTTTAGTTTCCCCAAACTGCGAGGATGTTGGAACTGTCCGTTTTTGTTGGGTTGGGGTTTGTCTTGCAATCGCGTTAGTTCGCGGCGGGTGTGACGTTTCACCCCCTCTGTCCTTCGGATCCGCCCAAAGGGCACCCGCCCCCTTCGCAAAGGGGAGAGGCGCTCTTACAATCTGCGTTGTTTGTTACCTTTGACCGCCTTCTAACTTTTGGCGATGTCGAGGGTAATAGCGCCTCTCCCCTTTGCGAAGGGGGCGGGTGCCCTTTGGGCGGATCCGAAGGACAGAGGGGGTGAACGTCATACCTGCCTCGAACTAACGCAATTGCAAGACAAACCCCAACTCTACCGCGCTACATTCCCTCCGCTCACCATGCTCGCCGCGTTGCCGCCGCTTCGCACGCCCGCGTTGCCCGCACCCGACACGGTCTTGCCCGCATATTGGCTGCCCGAATTGCGTCCGCCCTTAATCGGCGCCGAACCCAATCCGCCGGTGAACGCGCGCGCGCTCGACTGCTCGTAATTATCGGTCGAGTAGACGCTCAGGCCGCCGCGTCCCTGATAATTCCTGGCTTCCATGCCGCCCATCGCGCGGTCAATCGTCGCGGTATTACTTACCGCGCCGCCGCCGCGAAAGATGTTCTCGCGATCCACGTTATTCGACATATCGCCGGTCGCGCTGCCCACGCCCAACTTTCCGCTATCGGGATCGCCGCGCCCAGTCAAATTGAACGGTTGGCGCAAAATTGCTTCGCGGTCGATATTATCCGACATATCGCCGGTCGCATTGCCAACTTTTGGCCTACCGGTCTTGTTATCGCCCGACTCGCTACGGCCAATCGCGTTGCCGCCGGTTTCCTGCCCAGGATACGGCTGATAGCCCGTCGCTGCCCCGTTCGAGGTGCCATTCGAGACCGCCAGCGTTTTGATGTAATCCACCAACTGCAAAACCTGCTCTTCGGTCAGGCGGCCCTGATACGACGGCATGATTGGCTTGTAACCCGCCGCGACTTCTTTGGCCGGAACGATGATCGAATCGTGCAAATAACGATAATCGGCTTTGACCGTCTGCGCGGGCAAATCGGCGCTCCACGGACGGTCACCAGGAACCTGAACCGCGATGGCCTTATCGTAAATACCCGCCAGCGATGGCGCGCGCACATTGGCCATCGGCCCGTGACAACCGGTGCAACCCTGTTCGCGGAACAAGGTTTCGCCCTGCGAGGCCAGCGACGCCGAAACGTTGCCGGTTTGCATCCACTTCTCAAAGTCGCCCGGCTCCATCACCGTGATGTAGCCGCCCATGATGGCGTGATTGGTTCCGCAATACTGCGCGCAGAAAATGTGGTAACGCCCGACGCGCGTCGGGTTGAACCACATCTGCGTGTAGCGGCCAGGAACCACGTCCATGTTGAGACGCATGGCGGGCAGACCGAAGTCGTGAATCACGTCTTCCGAGATCATCGTCAGCTTGACCGGATGGCCGGCTGGCAGGTGAATCTCGTTCATCTCCCAGCGACCGTTGGGATGCTGAATCTTCCACATCCACTGCTTGCCAACCACGAAAATTTCGGTGGCATCGCGCGGCGCGCGCACCGTCTGAAAGTAGGTGACGGTCGAATACAAGAAGATGCACAGCGAGATGACAAGCGGTATCACCGTCCAGACCAATTCGAGCGCGACGCCTTCGTGAGCGGGTAAGACGCGGTTGACTTTGGTGCCCTGCTTGTAGCGCGAGACGAACAGAATCAGAAAGAACGACACGCCCAGCGCGAACGCAAAGCAGACCGCCGTGATGACCCAGTAAACGGAGTCAATGCTCTGCGCGAAACTCGACGCCTGCGGCAAGATATAAGGAAAGAGTTGTTCCATTGGGTTTACGTCAGTTGTTGGCTTACATCAGCGCGACTTAGTCTTAGCGGGGCTACCGCCCTCTTCCAATCTTGGTGGAGAGCAAAATCCCGATTGGAAGAGGGCGGTAGCCCCGCTAAGACTAAGTCGCGCATAAGTCTAAGCCGTTTTCACTTTCTTGTTGTTGCCTCCCGCATCAACGCTTTGTTTCGGGCCGCGCTTCTCGCGCGTGACCGCCAGAGCAATCGCTCCCACGCTGCCCAGCACGAACGCGCCGCCGACCAAACGCAAAAACATCATGATTTGCAGGGTGTATTTGCCGGTCGCCGGATTGTAATGAAAGCACGATAAGGCGATCTGGTCAATGAAGGTTCCGATGCGATCTTTCGACGATTCGATAATCGAATAGCGCAAGTCGCGCGGGTTGTAATCGAGCCGCATGAAGTAGCGCGAAACATGACCATCGGGCGTCGCCATCACGATGCCGTCGGGATGAATGTATTGCTTGCTGTTGTCGTCCCAGATATATTTGATGCCCAGAGCTTTGGCCAGCTCTTTGGTGCTCTTCTCGTTGCCGGTCAGAAAATGCCAGCCCTTGTCGGCGCCCGCGATGCCCAAATTCTTGAGCTGCTCTTCCTTCACGTCTTGCGCGATCATCGGCGATTCTTTGGGGTCAATCGAAACCGTCAACACCTCGAACTCTTGGCCAGGCGTGAAGCCGAACGCTTTATCTTTGAACGCCGCCTCCATCGCGCCGAACTGCGCCGAACAGACCTGATCGCAGGTCAACTGCAACATGGTGATGAGAACCGGCTTTTTGTTTTGGAAGTAATCGCCAATTTTCACCGTCTTGCCGCTTTCGTCTTTGAATTGCAAATCGAGCGGCACTTTGGCGTCCAAATTCTGGTCAATGCCGACGCGATTGGCTAAATCGGCGGGCGCGCCGCCGTTGGGCGCGGTGTAATCGAACAGGTTCTGGCCATCTTTGCCCGCGTTTACCGGCGCGGCTTTTTGTTGCGGAGCAATCGGCTTGAAACCGGCGGGCGCGTCCTGCGCCATCGCGGGCGCCAGAGCGCACAGAGCCGCGCTGCCAAAAGTGAGCAGCGCGGGCCAAACGGAGCGGGAACGATGTGTGGTGAGCATGATACAACTGTGTCTTTGCCGACAAGTAATAGTTTGACGAATCGCGGCAAGCAAGGACGGTGTTTATTGCTTGTCGCAGTGGCAAGAGTTGGTGGGGAGATTGGTTGTTGGTTTTTGGAGAGCGTTACGTTATTCCCTCACCCACCTTCGCGGAGCTCAGGCACCCTCTCCCGTAGGGAGAAGGAAGTTCGCGACCGCAACTGTAAAGAACTTTCTTCCAAGTGTCGTCCTCTTGAATCCTTCTCCCTACGGGAGAGGGTGCCTGAGCTCCGCGAAGGTGGGTGAGGGAATAACGTAACGCTCACCGAAAACCAAAACCTCATTTACTAATCGTCGCCACCGTGTTATCTTCAACCAACGTCCGTCCGCCAGTGGACTCGACGGTGAATTTTTCGCCCTGCGCTTCCCAATACCTCGGACGGTAATCGAAAATCTTTTTGCTGACTTTGGTCGAGCCATACGGCAAATTCATCGTCTGGCCGGTTTTGCCCGCCATCAGAATCGGATACTCCGGCTGCCACGACATCACGGCGGGAGTGCCGTTGGGATCGGTCGCGGCTTTCGAGTCAATGCCCGCTTGCATCGCCATCGCCTCGGCAATCGGAATACGAACGCTGCCGTCCTCGTTCTGGGCGTAAACGTTGGTCTCGTTGTATTGATTCTCGATTTCCAGGTTGCGCACGTCCCACGGATACATATCGGGCGCCGACTGCCGGGCGTTGTAGGCTTCGGGCGCGGTATCGGTATAGGGCGACGGGAACAAACGCGGTTGCGGCGGCACCACGACCTGCGAAAGCGCTGCGGGAGTTTTCTCCTGTTGGTCGCTAATGCGTCCGTTCAAAACGTTGAACATTCCGAACATCGCCGCCATCACGACGCCGGTCGAAACCAGAATGATAGACAATCCGGTGACGACAGATTTGACGTTAGCGTCGCCGCTTTCGTAGCCCGATTCGACGGCGTATTGTTGTGTGCCCTGTGGTTTATGATCAGCCATTGATTTTTACCTCCTTCAATCCGCGCTCGCCAATGACGGGCACGGTTGTTACCGACTCTTCCGCCGCTTCGAGCGGCCATACATCGTCGCTGATGCGCTCATCATAGAGCGGCACGAGCGGCGCGTTGGTCTTCTTTAACTGACTCGACCACGCCCAAATCCACAGTCCGCCCATCAGAATCGGCAAACCGAGGTCGGCGAGGAACGCGAAAGGATAAGTCGCGCCAGGGAACGGCAAGCCGTCAGTCGGATGCACGCGGAAGGTCGGAACGACATAAAAGAACAGGTCAACGAAGCGCGCGAAGATGAGAAACATCGCCAGCTTGCGCAGGTTTCCCATGTTGACTTTGGTAATCGACATCAGCGCAAACAGGAACGGCAAAGCGAAATGCAACACGATGTTGACCGCGCCGAAATACTGCCAGCCAAACGTTGTGCGATGCAATTGCCAGGTCGCTTCTTCGGCCAGGTTGCCCGAATACTGAATCATGAACTGCGAGTAGTTGGTGTAGGCCCAGAAGATGGTGAAGGCCAACATCAAGTTGCCGATGTCGCGAAAATATCGCGTCTCGATGCGCTCGAACAAAGGCGTGCCCTTCATCAGATTGTAGATCAGCACCACCATAATCGCGAGCGTGGCCAAACCCTCGCCGACCAAAAAGATCGCGCCCCACAAGGCCGAATACCAGTGCGGTTCAATCGTCATCACCCAGTCCACACTCGCGATGGTGACGGTAATCAAGAAGATGACCAAACCAAAGCCCGACCACATGCTGAGCTTATGGCGCGGGATGGGCGAATCCGTAACGTCCTCCTCGCGCGACCATGTGTTGAGCAGATAAGACAGGCCGAACCAGATCACGAAACAGACGCCCGCGCGAACCAGCCAGCCGAGCGGATTGAGGTAAGCATATTTCTTCTGCAAAACCGGATCGGCGGCGACGACGTGCGGATCGGCCCAATGATAGAGCGCACCCAAGGCGTGTCCGTCGGCCATCGAGAGGAACATCGCGATGGCGAGCGGCACGAAGAGAGCAAAGGTCAACGGCCAAACGCGCGTCGCGGCTTCGAGCGGGCGGCGCAGCAAAAAGCCCCAGCCGCCGCCGACGACGTGATGCGCCATCAGCCACGCCGTCGAGCCCAAGGTGATGCCGAACCAGAACATATAGGCGAACAAATACGACTGGAAAAACGAGCGCGGCGACGCGATGAGGCCAATCAGCGTCAACACGGCGCCGATGCCGATAAAAATTGGCGCGCGACCGATGAGCGCTGTCAAGCGCCCCCCGATAAGTTGGTTGACCGTGGGAATCGCCGACGCGTGTTCGTCGTGAGCGTGTTCTGCGGTTTTTTCGATGTTGATTTCTGCCATGTTCTTAAGTTCTGCTGTTTTGGCTTTTGCTTCTACTGTTTAATTTCTGCGGGCGTTAGATTCGGCCCCACCTCAGCACTGCCTTGGCTCCGCCAGGCGACCACCCGATTACGGGAGAGGGAGCTACCTACTGGAAGATATTAGTTACTTCAACTGACTTACTAAGTTAGTTCTTGCAGCTAACACTTTCTTGCGGGTGCTCCCTCTCCCGCTTGCGGGTGGTCGCCTGGCGGAGCCAAGGCAGTGCTGGGGTGGGGGCCGAACCTAACGCCGCAGAAACCCCACTCCAACCCTTACGGCGCTTTCGAAACTGCCGGTGTCGTCACCGAGCTTTTGGTGTCTTTAGCCGCCGCTTTCGGAGGCAACAAGAAGCCGCCCCGTAGCGGCGCGGGCGACGAACCATCGGGAACGCTTTTGCCCAATCCGCCAAAATCGGGCAAATCTTCCGGCCCGTTCGCCGAGTTACTTTCGTTGCCGCCACCCGCACGGGTATACCCATTGCCTCCGCCAGCGCCCTGATATTTGCGTTCGTTGTTGATCGGCGGCACGACATCCGGCGGCGTCAGCTTCTGGCCGGTGGGAATCGCGCTCGCCGGAGCGCGCTGCGACAGCTGAAGCGCGCGAATGTAAGCGACAATCGCCCAGCGATCTTCGGTCGGGACGCGCGAGCCATACGAATACATCGAGCCGTAACCGTTGGCGATGACATCATAAAAATGCCCATCCGCCGCGTTAATCAGGCGCGGCAGATGATACGACGGCGGCGCCGACAATCCGCGTTTGACGATCAGGCCGTCGCCATATCCGGCCAGACCGTGACAGGGCTGGCAATAAATCTGGTAACGTTCCTGACCACGCTGAATAATCGCCAGCTTATCTTGCGGATCGGTCGCGCTTTGCACGAGGGGATTATAAGTTATCAAGGTGCCGTTTTGCGTGCCGTAATAAAGCGGCTCGTTGGTGCGATTCTCGGCGCGCGCGACCGTCCCCGCCGGAGGAACTTGCGCCTCGGAGTTGTTGGCGAAAAAGTGGAAGCCCTCATAGGGGCGCAGACGAGAGCCGTTCCACATGTCAACCGGCTGAAACTTGCCGTCGCGTGTGCAACCGCTCAATGCGCCCAGCGCCAGAGGCGCCAGCAAAAGAAGTTTATATTTCATCTTTATTTTTCCACCACCTGAACGCGCAAGGCGCCCAGGCTTTGCATGAACTCCATCGTCTTATCGAAATCAAATTCGGGATCGCGCGCCTCAATCGCGAAAAAGAAGCGATCCTGCGAAGCGCGGTCGAACCCGTCCACGCCGAACATCGGATGGTAAAGCGTCGGCAGGCCGTTCAAGGCCAGCATCCCAAATACGCCCATGAACGCCGTCAACAAAACCGTCGCCTCGAAAGTGATGACAATGAAGTTCGGCCAGGTATGATAAGGCCGCCCGCCAACGTTGAGCACATACGACTGCGTATTGGCATACCACTGCATGAAGTAGCCACCAGTGCAACCCAGCAAACCGCCCATGAACATGAGCGCGGGCATCTGCTTGTTGCGATAGCCGCTCGCCTCGGACAGGCCTTCGACCGGCATCGGCGTATAAGAATCCATGCGCGTGTAACCGGCCTGACGCGCCTGGCGCGCGGCGTTGATGATGGGATCGGTTTCGTCGAACTCCGCCGAAATGCCCCACACCACGCGCTTGCCCTGCGCGCGCGCGACTTCGGCGGCGCGCAAGTCGCGACCGCGATTGTTGCCCGAAATAAGTTCTTGCGGGCCACGCGCGATAATCGGTTTCTCGATGGCGACCGCGCCGGTTTGTTCAATGTTGATTTCTGCCATGATGTCTTTGGTTAGTCTCGTTTCTTCGCGGCTCAGTCGCTCGCGATAATTCCATGAGGTTCGTTGACGTTGAATTCATCAATGTTATGGTCGTGCCCATGCGCGCCGTGTCCGTGATGCGCCTCGTGATGCACCAACTCGCGCATTTCGGCCATCGCGATGACCGGAAGCATACGGCAGAACAACAGGAAGCAGGTCAGGAACAAGCCGAACGTGCCGATGTATTGCGCCCAGTCCCAACCCGTCGGCGTATATTCGTGCCACGATGACGGCAGGAACGAACGAGTGAGAGGCACCGCGATAATCACGAAGCGCTCCAACCACATGCCAATCGAGACCATGATCGAAATGGCGAACTGCCAGATCACGTTGGTGCGCACTTTCCGAATCCAGAACAGTTGCGGGATCAGCACGTTACACGTCATCAGCCCCCAATAGCTCCAACCATAAGGCCCGAACATGCGGTTGACCGTCATGAAGCGCTCGTAGGTCTCACCCGAATAGTAGGCCGTCCACAGTTCCATGCCGTAGCCGTAAGCCACGAAAATCGCCGTCGCCAGAATGATCTTCGCGCAGTTCTCCAGATGGCGCATGGTGATCATGTCTTTCAGGTTGAAAATCTGGCGCATCGGAATCGCGAGAATCAAAACCATCGCGAATCCGCCGACCAGAGCGCCCGCCACAAAGTAAGGCGGGAAGATGGTGGTGTGCCAACCTGGGTTCTGCGAAAACGCGAAGTCGAACGAGATCGTCGAGTGAACCGACAGAACCAGCGGCGTCGAGATGCCCGCCAGAATCAGGTAGACCGCCATGTAGCGATGCCAGTGTTGATTCGACCCGCGCCAGCCCAACGAAGCGATGCCGTAGGCTTTCTTAATCAAAGGACGAACCGCGCGGTCGCGCAAAGTCGCCAAATCGGGAATCAGGCCGACATACCAGAACAAGATCGAGACCGTCGCGTAAGTCGAGACGGCGAACACATCCCATTCGAGCGGCGAACGGAAGTTGGGCCACATGCCCATCGAGTTGCCGACGGGGAACAGCCAGTAAGCGTATTGGTGACGGCCAAGGTGAGAGATGACGTAGAGGCCAGCACAGAAAACGGCGAAGATCGTCATCGCTTCGGCGAAGCGGTTGATGGAGGTGCGCCAGTTCTGGTGGAACAGCAAAAGAACGGCGGAAATCAGCGTTCCGGCATGACCGATACCGATCCACCAGACGAAGTTGATGATGTCGAAGCCCCAGGCGACGGCGTTGTTGATGCCCCAGATGCCGACGCCCATCACGACCAGATAGCCGACCGAGACGCCCAAAACTGCCAACATCGTCAGCGAAAAGAGCAGGAACAAAACCCAGCCTGGACGCAGACGGTCGCGCAGCACGACATCGGAGATGCGCGCGGAAACGGTGGCGAGCGAATTCCCTTTGCCAACGACATCGAAAGTCTCGTCGGCATCAACCGGCGGCGTGGGCAGCCGTCTGGTAATTCCTCGTGGTGTAATTGCAGCCATAGTGTGTCTTTTTACGGTTGGTTTGTTTCGGTGGGCGATTGGTTTCGGCACTGGTAGCCCCCACCCCAGCCCTCCCCCGATTACGGGAGAGGGGGCACGTTTCGGAAGGTATCAGTTGCTTGAACTCGCTTAGTAAGTAAGTTCCGAACCGTAATACCTTCCGAAACGTGCCCCCTCTCCCGTAATCGGGGGAGGGCTGGGGTGGGGGCCGCGAAACCGCAAACAACCGCCCTCTTTAACTAATGTCCGCCCTCTCCCTTGTCCTCGATATGCGCTTCGGTCTCCGTCGTATGCTCGCCGCCGTGTCCATCGCCGCCTTCTTCGCCGCCGTGATGTTCGCCCTCGCGAACTTCGCTCCCGTAAATCTTCGGATTAAGCGCCACCAACGCCGGATTGGGGTTCTTGATCTTCGCCGTATACGAAGTGCGCGGCCCGGTATTCAGATGCGTCAGCAGCCCGAAGGTCAAGTCGCCGCGCTTGAGTTTGCTGACCTCCGAGTTGGGATCGTTGATGTCGCCAAACACAATCGCGTTAGTCGGGCACGCCTGCTGACAGGCGACGATAATCTCGCCGTCATTGATGAAACGCTGCTCTTTCTTGGCCTGCCATTCGGCGGCTTTGACGCGCTGGATACAGTAGGTGCATTTCTCCATCACGCCACGCGAACGCACCGTCACGCTGGGGTTGGCCATCAACTGAATAGTGGGCGATTGCTGATCCGAATACTGCAGGAAGTTGAAGCGCCGCACTTTATAGGGGCAGTTGTTCTCGCAGTATTTGGTGCCGACGCAACGGTTGTAAATCTGCTCGTTGATGCCGCCTGGCGATTCCATGACGGCGTTGAACGGGCAGACCGGCGCGCACGGCGCTTTCTCGCAGTGCTGACACATCATCGGCTCGAAGTAAACGCTGGGGTTTTCGTAGGAACCGCTCATGTAGGCGTCAATGCGAATCCAGTGCATTTCGCGGCCCATCAAGACCTGATCTTTGCCGACAATCGCCGAGTTATTCTCCGACTGACAGCCCACGACACAAGCATTACAACCGATACACGACTGCAAATCCACGCTCATGCCCCACTGATTCGTCACATGGTCGCGGCCCAGAGCCGCCGATTCCAATTCCAACTCTTTCTCGGCGACAGCCGAACGAAGCGGCGTTGTCGCCAGGTAATCCGATTCGCGCGGGTAGAACGAGGGACTACCGGCCAACTCGCGGTTGTCGGCGAGCGGGCGTCCATTCTCTTCGGTGGTAAATGGGCCATCGCTTGGAATGGGGCCGCTTTCGTCGCGCCCGCGCGCCGGTTTGTTTTGCGAGTCGGGCAACGAACTGCCCTGCGAATTAGGATTGCGCGGCCACGAAATCGGCACGCCAATTTTGTCTTCGGGCACGACCGGCAGTTTGCCGCCCGTCATCTCCTCGAAAGTGCCGACGCGAATCAAGTCGCGGCCATGCGTGCCGTCCACGTCTTTGCCGCGCGTTTCGGGCGTAATCCAGTCGTCAACGATTTTGGTTTTGGCGTTGTCGCCGCCGACAATCGCCTCGACCAAATTGGTGTCTTCGCCGCTCTGCGAAATCAGGTTATGCTGCGCCGTCGCCGCGATTTTGTAGATATTGCCCGTCTTGACCGCTTTCAAGCCATAGGCAATCCACGAATTAGCGACGGTGCGCAACTGGTTGGCATCGAAGCCAGCGCCTGTCCCAATTTTGCCGACGGTGCGACGGCCATAGCCCAGATTGAGCGTGATCACGTCATCGGGTTGGCCGGGCACCATATAGATGGAGCCGCGAACTCTGCCGCCGTTCAGCGCCAATTCGAGTTCGTCGTTGTTTTGCCAGCCGTTCTTGTGCGCCGTGTTGGGCGAAATCAGAATCGCGTTGTCCCAGGTAATTTTGGTGATCGGCTTGGGGCACTCCTGCAACCAACCGTTGTTGGCGAAGCGTCCATCCCAAATCGTCGGGTCGGGCCGAAAGTTGACTTCGATGCCCTGCCCGACAACCGTTTGGGGCGGCAAACTGAGCGCGCCCGCCGAAACCGCCAGCGCCGGAGCCGCCGTGTTGGGCACGACGCCCGAATGAACAGCTTCCAGCCAGAAGCGGTCGAAGGCAAACGCATCGCCGCTCGCTAAGGCGGCGCGGCTCGCGGCGGCACCGACCTGATTCTCGTCGCCCGCCTGACTTTGCGGATTGCGCCCGTCGGGATTGCGTGACGTGCCCGCGCCGTTCGATTCGCCGCCGCTCACGACCGCCGGATTGACGACGGGATTATTAGTAGCCACGCCGCCCTGCGCGCCCGCCATCGGCGCGGTTGCCGTTCCGGTCGCCGAACCGTTGTTGATGCCGCGCGCGGTCTGCCCGTTGGCGCCGCGCTGCGTGATGGTCGAGTTTTTCGCCAACTCGCCCTGATTGCTCGCCGCCGCGAGGGTGCCGTCGTTAGTCAGACCTTTCTTGCGCGCCCAGTAGCCGCGCACGATGTCGTAGCCCGACGCGTTGACGTTACCGGCCATCGCCGCCAGAACTTCGAGCTGCGATTTGCACGATTCATACAACGGCTGAATCAGCGGCTGCACAATCGAGGCGGTGCCATCAATGGCGCGCGCGTCGCTCCACTGTTCCAGATAATGCGACTGGGGAATGTGCCAGGTGGAAAGTTGCCCGGTTTCGTCGTCATACAGCCCGACGTGCGCGCGCCAGGCGACCTTGTTCATCGCGGCCTCGAAGTTCAAATCGCGCGGCGAGGTGTAAGCCGGATTGCTGCCGATGACGAGCACCGACTTGATTGTGCCCGCGTTCATCTCGGCGACGACGGCTTGCAAACCGGCGTCGTGCAGAACCGGCGCGCCCTCGACGGGCGCGTGATAAGTGATGGTGCCACTACTTCCTGGTTCGGGAGAAGTATCAACAGCGCCACTCTTCAAGGCGTTCGTCATCGCCATCGCCAGAGCGTGAACTGCCGGAGGCTGATGCGCGCCCGCGACGACGATAACTTTGCCACGATTGGCCGTCAAATCTTTGGCGATTTCCTGAATCCACTTGTTCTGCTCGACCGTGACCTGTTGCGCGCCCGCACCGCCCGCAACGCCGACCGCTTGCGCCAAAGCGCGCGCGATGCTGTCCACTTGCGCGGCTTTGACGGGAAAACGATGATCCGCCGCCGCGCCCGTAATGGTCGAGGTGGACTCGATGACATACAACCGGTTCATCGTCTGGCGCGCGGTTTTGTCGGTCACGCGACGGCCTTCGATGAACTCGCGCGCGTGGGCGACGCGGCCTGGCTCTTCCAGCAAAAAGTCACAGTCCAATGAGACGATCACATCGGCCCTATCGAAATGATAGAGCGGATGCAAGTCGCGCCCAAACGCCAGACGCGTGCCTTCGCGGATGTTGTCGCGGTTGACCGGCTCGTAGGAAACCCAGCGCATCTGCGGCAGCAAATCCTGCAAATCCTGAATCAAACTGAGTTCCGTTGGCGAAGTGAGGGTCTCAGTAATCAGCGCGAAATCGGCGCCCTGACTTTCGCGGCGCGCACGCTGAACCTGCGCCGTCAGCTCGCCGGTGAAGGTGTCCCAGTTGCTCGAAGCGCCGCTCTTGCGAATCGCCTGCGAACGTTCGGGATCATACATCGACAAAAGCGAAGCCTGCGCCCAAACGTCGGTGGCGCCGCGACGCTTATATAAAGGCTTACCCTTGCCTGGATCAACCGGCGAAACTCCGCCCGAAGTCGGATGATCGGGGTTGCCCTCGACTTTGACGGGACGACCGCTTGTGCTTTTCGCCAACAGGCCCAGCGCATAACCCATGAACGGCATCGCCGTCGCGTAATACGAAGCGATACCAGGGACAAAAGATTCCGGCTGATTGACGTAAGGCACGATCTTCTCGTTGGGCTGAAACGCACAACCGCTCAGACCGGCCAATGCGAGCGAGGCGCCCATCAACTTGAGGAAGTCGCGGCGCGGCAGAGGCGCCCAATCTTTGGGCGCCTGGCCGGGGAACTCGCGCCGAAGCATCTCGTTGAAGCCAGGCTTCTGCGAGAGTTCGTCGAGCGAACGCCAATACGTCTGACCGTTGGTTTGGGCCAGTTCGGCGCGCACGTCGTCGAGATCGAGCGGCTTGTCCTCGATGCGAGAACCCTTTTTGTCGGTGATGTGAATCAGTTGACTCATAGTGTGTGGTGCCGCCTTTAGCCGTGGCAGGTGTAGCAGTCGGTCAGATAACGCTCGTGGCCGATTTTGTATTCGGTGACGAGCCGGGTGCCCAGTTCGCGTTGCGTGAAGAGTTTGCCGGTATCGGGGTTGATGCCCGCATCCTCCGCCTTCCAGCCCATCGTCCAAACCGCCTCTTTCGGGCGCAAAAACTTCTCGGGATGGCGATGGCAATCCAAACACCACTGCATCGAGAAGGTATGAACCTTCATCGCGAGCGGCGCCTGGTCAATGCGTCCGTGACACGACTCGCAGCCGACGCCTTTGTTGATGTGCAAAGAGTGGTTGAAGTAAACGAAATCGGGCAAGTCGTGAACGCGGTTCCATTCGATGGGCTGTCCCGAAACGTAGGACGCGCGCACGGGCGCGAGTTCGGGCGAATCGCTCCAAATCTGCGAGTGGCACGACATACAGGTGTGCGTATCGGGCATACCCGCCGAAGTGGACTTCTCGACGGCGGTGTGGCAATAGCGACAGTCGATGCCATCGTCCCAGTTGTGATGCTTGTGCGAGAACTGGACGGGCTGCACGACCGGCTTATAGACGTTATAGCCATAGGTCATGTTGATCGCGTAGCCCGCGCCGATGAGACCGGGAACCGCCAACACGCCGCCAATGATCGACATCTTGGCGAGGGTGTTGCTGGCTGGATGAAACAGTTGAGCCATGAAAATTTAAATGACCGGGACGGTCGGATGAGCTTTCTCGTCTTCCTTCGCTTTTTTCCCTCACCCCGCCCTTCGGGCACCCCTCTCCCGGAGGGAGAAGGACGAGACTGTTGCGGTTGAAGAACTTGCTTAATGAGGCGCGCCTAACACGCTTTCTTCAACCTTAGAAATCTCGTCCTTCTCCCTCCGGGAGAGGGGTGCCCGAAGGGCGGGGTGAGGGAAAGACCCTTACAAAACCGACTTATCCACCGCCATCGCCAAAAACAACAGCGCCAGATAAATCATCGAATAGTGAAACAACCCCGACGCGCTTTTGCGGTCGTCTACGTTGCGCCATAGCACCAGACAACCGCGCGCCAACAACACGTTCAACACCGCCGCCGCAACCGCGTAAACCCAGCCCACTCCGAACCACAACGGGATGGCGGAACAGACTACGGTAATCACGCCATACATCGCGATTTGCCCGACAGTGTAGCGATTGCCCTTCACGACGGGCAGCATCGGCACACCGGCTTTGGCGTAGTCGTCCTTAATCAAAATCGCTAAGGCCCAGAAGTGAACCGGCGTCCACACGAACACCAGCGCGAACAGCAACCACGCGAGGGGCGACAGAGTATTGGCAACTGCGGCGTATCCGACAAGAGGGGGAAACGCGCCCGCCGCGCCGCCAATCACGATATTGCTCCACGTCCGCCGCTTCAGCAGCAGAGTATAAACGTTGACGTAGACCACCAATCCCGCCAATGCCAACGTTGCAGCTAATAGATTGCTGCTCCACCACAGCAGCCCAAACGAAAACGCCTCTAAACCAAACGCGAACCACAGCGCCGAACGCGGATGAATCCGCTCGGTCACCGTCGGACGGCTGGCGGTGCGCTCCATGCGCACGTCCAAATCACGCTCGCAAACCATGTTGATGGCGTTGCTGCTGCCCGCCGCCGCGTATAATCCCAAGCCCGTCGCGACTAACAGCCACAATCCGTGCAAGAAGTTATCGCCAGGCCAACCGCCCGCCGCGATGAACATTCCCATTAATGTGGTGAACAGCAATAGCGAAATCACGCGCGGTTTGGTCAGCGCGACGTAATCTTTGATGCGCGCGCCCGCACCGTCCAAAACGGCTTTGGGGATGTGCAAAATCTCGACGTGCGGCACGCCCACCGCCAGAGCCGAGGCCGTCAGCAAAAGCAAGTCAATCCACAGAATGTCGGCCAGCGCCAGATGCAGAATCTGCATATAAGGCGGCGCCATCAGCAAAACGCTGACGATGCCGCAGGTCATCTGCGCGGTCAGCAAAAACCACAATCCGTAAGCGAACCGTCGCGTATCCGCCGAGGGCCGCAGGTGCATCAACAGTCCGCCCACCAGCGACAAAACCATCGCGATGCCCGCCGCCGAATAGGGATGCTGAACTTTGGCCGCCACCAAATACGGCGCACCGGGCGCAGTCGCCGCCGCGAACAGTTCTTCGTGCGTGGCGAAATGATAAATCATGCCGCCCAGCGCCGAAAACGAGCCGCTCAGCGAAATCCACAGCGTCAGTGCCAATCCCAGAAAAGCCAGAAAACCCAACGCGCCCTGCCCGCGCATTTGCAAGCGCGCTTTGCCGCTCGCATACCACGCCGTCATCGAAAGGCCGGTTAATAATACGAAAGTGCTAATCAAATGCACCGGCATCATGAAAGCACGCATCCGCGAGGCGTCGTTGGTGACCAAACCTTTTTTCACCAGAACCGCGCCAATCAGCGACTCGAACACGATGAACAAAACCGCGATGGCGGTTCCGTAGCGCACCAGACTGCGACGCGGAAACGCGAAGCGCGCCCAGGCGAACAGGGCGACGACGCCCAGCACGAGCGGAACAGTAGAACTGCGATGCGAAAATTCGACGATTTTGCGCAACAATTCGGCGCGCACTTCGCCAATCTGATTGGCGTAAGCGCCAGGATTAGTCAGCTTGCCAATGAGGTCGCCGATGCTGACATTTTTCAGGCCGGGCATATGCGGCAATAAACTTCCGCCGTCGCACAGGGGCCACGAGGTGCCGCAACCGTCGCCCGAAACCGAGGAGCGCACGAAGGCGCCCAACAGAACGGTAAAGATGGCGTAAACCAGCACGATCCACGCGAGCTTCGCGAACCGCTTCTGGCCGCGCGAACGCGGCGGCGTCCCGTTGGCATGGGTGGCATCGGGCGCGAGCGAAGTGGATTCGACGGACTGGCTTGCGGTTTGCAAATCAGTGTTTGTCGGGGCGAAGGGCGTGAGAGCGGACATGAAAGATGCGGCGTCCAGGCGATGACTTTGGTGGCGTGAGTCGAAGCACAAGCAGTATGAGAGCAACGATGGTGGCTCGTCAGCCGCGTTTTGCTAATCCCTCGCATAAAGGTCAGAATTGAAGCGGCTTCCCACGAGAATGGAGGGCACGAGAATGGAGGGAAAACCCGCGCATTGTCAATGCGCAGTTGGTTAACTTCGGTGGGCGGGAGTTTTTCAGACGAGAGCTGCGCGTTGTCGTGCGCGCGCAATCGGAAAGGCAGAAAATAGTGGTGCGCCCCTTGACGCGCCTCTGAAAACGCGGTAAGATAGAGTTCGCTTTTCACGGGATATGGCGCAGCTTGGTAGCGCGCTTGACTGGGGGTCAAGAGGTCGTCGGTTCAAATCCGGCTATCCCGAATCGCATATTAAAAAACGCTCGCCGATTCATTTCAGCGAGCGTTTCTTGGTTTCCCCCCATGACTAATCCGACTTACCGGCGTAACGCGCAAACCGATACTTCGACCGTGGGCGAACGCGTCATCGTCTTCGAGCGCGCCTCCAAAAGCGCCATCGTGCTGAACCCGACCGGCGCGCAGATTTGGCAGTTGCTCGAAACACCGCAATCCGTTGCGCAGTTGAACGACGCTTTGCAGCAACAGTTTCCCGATGTCGAAGCCTCGCAACTGAGGGGCGATGTCGAAACTTATCTCCAAGAACTGCTCGATCAAAAGCTCATTCTGACCGCGTGAATCCAAACCTTATCGTCTGGCAACCCGCCCCCGCCATCGCGATGCGCTTCGCCATCGAAAGCGAGACGCCCGCCGCGCGGCAAAGCGCGCGCTGGTTGTTTTCGCCCTGGCTCGCCGAAAATACCGATGCCCCTATCGCGCGCCGTTGGCGCCTTGATGCCAACGGCGACGACAGCTATAGCGTCGCCGACGCGGGCACGACTTATACCGGTGACGGCGACGCCAAACTCAACTGGCGAGAGCGCCCGCTTGTCGAGCTACTGACGCAACTCGAATACGCTTCGCTGGGACATTTTGTGGCGCATCTGCCGTCCGATTTCGTCGGATTGCACGGCGCCCTGCTCAGCCGCGAATTCGATGGCGAGCGGCGAGCGGTCATCGTTGTCGGGCCCAAAGAGGCGGGCAAATCCACGCTATCGTGCGCTTTATGGCGCGCGGGCTGGACGCTGCACTGCGACGATTTTACTTTACTCAACGCGCGCGGCCAAGCCTGGCCGACGGCGCGGCGCGTTTCGCTACGGCATGGCAGCCGCGCCCTGATGGGCGAAGAGTTATGGCACAGCGCCACACAAACGCCGAGCGCACGCGTGTCGGATAACGGCGTTTTGTTTCATCCCCACGAAATCGAAGGACAAGGGCGCGCGTTAAGGCGTTAAAGTCTCAACAGAACTCGCGTTCGACTACAACGGCGCTGACTTTCAAACGCCCTCACGGGCGCACTCCGAACAAGTTTCCGCCTATTTTTCTCCGACTTATGCAAGAGGTCTATTCTCGATCACATTTATCCCGATTCGTTGGGCGGCGCGAGCGACGAAGCTAATGCTGGTCTTAGCCTGCTCGTTTTGCAACTCCCAAGATTTGAATAGCGACTGCCTCTACAAAATTTCGCGCTCATCGTATAATCAATGTAGAAACCAAAGGAGACAATCCAATGCAAACACGCGTTCAAAAGTGGGGCAATAGTCTGGCCGTTCGTATCCCCAAATCATTCGCCAATCATTCTCAATTGAGTCAAGACTCCCTCGTCGAAATGTCGGTGGAAGATGGCGTAATCACTTTTACGCCCATCGCCAAACCGGAACTGACGTTAGATGATTTGCTCGATCAAATCACCGATGACACTCTGCACGACGAAGTTGATTTTGGCGCCCCCGTTGGCAAAGAGGCTTTATAGAAATGGCCACCATTCCCGAACGCGGCGATCTGGTGTGGATTGACTTCAATCCTCCATCGGGCCACGAACAAGCGGGGCGGCGTCCGGCGATTGTGCTTTCGCCCGCAAAATATAACCGTCGCGTCGGTCTGGCTTTGGTTTGCCCAATCACGAACAAAGCTAAAGGCTATGTATTTGAGGTCGCTCTGCCCGATGATTTGGTAATTACCGGCGTGGTTTTATCCGACCAAATCAAGAGCGTTGATTACGGTTCGCGCAATATCGAATTTGCGGGCGGGGCGTCGCGTGAAGTGACCGAACAAGTTCTGCTCAAGGCATCGAAACTGTTGGAGTGAGAATGCGCTCATCTGACGCGTCTGCACAGAGCGGGCGACACCCAACGCGGCATCATTCTCTTCGACAATCGACTTACGAAACCACGATTCGTTCGCGGAACACCGATTTCCGCACCATCGGCCACAGTTGGGGCATCCTGCGCAACTTCGCCGAAGTGCCTTTGTTCATAGACTCCAAAGCCTCGCGTTTAATTCAACTGGCCGATCTTATTGCTTACGCGATTTTTCGCAACTATGAACGCCAGGACGACAGCCTATTTTCGATCATCCGCCACAGCTTCGACGCCGAAGGCGGCATCACGCACGGCCTTCATGCTGCGCGATTGAACGCGACCATAATTGAGCGTTGTGCAATTGTTTCTCTTATACTAAGCTATATAACAAAGGGAGCGGCCCAAAGCAATGACTCATGCGAATTTTCAAAGATGTTGGTTTCAGCCGTTTCGCCCGCCGCCAGAACATTAGCGACAGTGATTTATGCGAAGCCGTCGAGCGCGCCGAGCGCGGTTTAGTGGATGCCGATTTAGGCGGCGGTGTTATCAAGCAACGAATTCCTCGTCCCAACGAAGGCAGATCGAGCGGCTTTCGCACCATCGTTCACTACAAAGCGAAGAGCGCGCGTTCTTCGTCTTTGGATTTGCCAAAAACGAACGCGACAACATCAGCACCGACGATCTGAAAGCGTTCCGACAAGCCGCGCAGGTCGCGCTCCATTTGGAAGAGGAAACGCTCGATAATTTGATCGAGAAAGCCAAACTAATCGAGGTAAATTGCGATGAAGAAGACCTACAAAAGCCGAGCAACGGCAGCCGTCCATGAGATGATGTCGGGTTTCCATGAAGCCGGAGCCATCCCCAAAAGCACGATGCGCGAGTTCGACGAGATGTGCCTGACGCCGATTAAAAAACTGGCGCCCGCAGAAATCAAAGCCATCCGCGAAGAGGCCAACGCCAGCCAAACCGTCTTCGCGCGCTACCTAAACGTCAGCCCCCTGGTGATTAGCCAGTGGGAGCGCGGCGAACGTTCACCCAGCGGAACCTCGCTCAAGTTGCTGACGCTGGTGAAGAATAAGGGCCTGGAATGTATCGCTTGAGTTAATATCATGACGAAGCAACTCATCAACGAAATCAACGCTCTACCCGCCGAAGCGCAACGCCAAATCGCCGACTTCGCCGAGTTCTTGCGCCAAAAATATCAGACCGCGCCCGAAGTTAAACCCACGAAAACGATGGACATAGACAATGATCCGTTCATCGGAATGTGGAGCGACCGCAAAGATTTAGCCGACAGTTCGCGTGCGGTTCGAGAGATGCACAGAACCGAACGGGGCGACAATTGACGCGAGACTACAGTTGAGCTGTCAAACTCTCTGTTATGTCTACCGCGCAAATTCTCCAAGAGGTTCGCACGCTTTCCACGCCCGAATTGCAACTGCTCGCCGTGACGTTGCGCTTCGAGCGGTTGCGTCGCGTCGGCGAAACCGCGTCCGACGAAGAGCTTCACTGGCTCGAAGTTATCAACCGCCCGTTGGCGCACGCACAGCGTTTTGACGAGCTTGCTGGGAAGTGGGAAAACGAAGGTTTAGCCGACGAAGAGAAAACCGAATTGCAGGGCATCTTAAGCGAGCGCGAGGCCCAAAACGTCGAGCGCGCCGACGCGGTGCAACATCTTAGCGAATTGACGGGCGTGCCGTTTATGGATTTGTGGAAGCAACTCATTGGCGAAGAAGCGGAACTATTGGTGCCTCGTAACTGATGGCACGCCCATATATTCCGGTTGCCATCGAACGATTGGTAAAAAGTCGCGCCCGTCATCGTTGCGAATACTGCCAATCGCCTTCATCCATCAGTTCGGCGCCGTTCAGCCTCGACCATATTCATCCCGATTCGTTGGGCGGCGCGAACGACGAAGCGAATCTGGCGTTATCTTGCTCATTTTGCAATTCCGCCAAAGGCGACAGAACGGACGCGATTGATCCCGAAACTTCTACGCGCGTTTTATTATTCAATCCGCGCCGCCAAGTTTGGAGCGAGCATTTTCGCTGGAGCGACGATTTTCTCGACATCCTCGCGCTGACATCAACGGGCAGAGCGACGCTTGCGGCACTGGGACTAAACCGCGCCGAACTTCGCAATTTGCGCCGCGTTTTGGTTCGCTGCGAACTGCATCCGCCGAATGATTGACGATTGACGAAGTCGCTTTCGTTTTCAACAATCAGCGCAATTATAAGTTCATCACCGGCTTGAATTTGCTGGCGTATCCGTGAACCGGTTTTCGATCATCCGTAATAGCTTCGACGCCGAAGGCGGCATCACGCACGGCCTTCATGTGCGCGATTGAACGGATGAACGCGAATCGGATGTCCACACTCAATCTTTGTTAAAATAAAGCCGTAGCGGAGGCAAAAATGACGGCACAATCCCATCCCCAAATCCAATACGTTTCGGACGAAGACGGCCAACCCGTAAGCGTGTTAATTCCCATCGAACTCTGGCGCGAAATCGCATCCGAACGCGAAACCGCGTATCTTCTGTCGAGCGAAACCATGAAGCAACGTCTGCTGGCAGCGAAAGACCGGCAGGGAGGTATTTCTCTTGACGAAGCCCGCACGCAGCTTGGGATTTAAGGAGACATCATGACACCGCAATTGATCAACGAAATTAATTCCCTGCCCGCCGAAGCGCAACGCCAAATCGCCGACTTCGCCGAGTTCTTACGCCAAAAATATCAGACCGCGCCCGAAGCTAACCACGCGAAAACGATGGACATAGACAATGATCCGTTCATCGGAATGTGGAGCGACCGCGAAGATTTGGCCGACAGTTCACAAGCCGTTCGAGAATTACGCAAAACCGAATGGGGCGAGAAGTCGTGACGCTCCTCGACACCGACATTCTGATTGACGTGGCTCCACACAAATTGCGATTGCCGCTTTGACAATCGCTCAATAAATTCGTATAATTCCTCTTGCAGTCAAGAGATCTGACTTTCTTCAGGTCGCGGAAGCTCGGTCTTCCCTTGACTGATTTTTTTCGTCTCCACCTTTTATGTATCTCCTCTATGCGGACGAATCGGGGAGCGCCAAAGATAAACATCAACAGTTTTTCGTTTTGGCTGGATTCTGCATTTTTGAACGTCAGGGCTTCTGGATTGCCAACGAATTGGATGCTATCGCCGCCCGCTTTAATCCCGCCGATCCTGCCAGCGTCGAGTTACACGGCAATCCGATGCACAGCGGCAAAGGCATTTTCCGGCAGTTCCCCAAAGAAGATCGCACGAAAGCCATCGAAGACGCGCTTAAACTCTTCGTATCGTCACATCCGAGCAATCGGCTTTTTGCCAGCGTCGTGGACAAAGCCAAAGTTTCTCCCGTCGATCCGGTCGAGTTCGCCTTCGAGCAATTGGCGAGTCGCTTCGACCATTATCTGACGCGCTTGCACAAAGCGGGCGACACCCAACGCGGCGTCATTCTCTTCGACAAATCGACTTACGAAACCACGATTCAATCCCTGGCCACCGATTTCCGCACCATCGGCCACAGTTGGGGCATCCTGCGCAACTTCGCGGAAGTGCCATTGTTCATGGACTCCAAAGCCTCGCGCCTAATCCAATTGGCCGACCTCATCGCCTACGCGATTTTCCGCAATTACGAGCGCGGGGACGATAGCCTGTTTTCGATCATCCGCCACAGCTTCGACGCCGAAGGCGGCATCACGCACGGCCTTCATGTGCGCGATTGAACGCGATTACAAGTTCATCATCGGCTTGAATTTGCTGGCGTGTCCGTGAAAGAAGCAGCAGAGAAACGCATCATAGTTTTGGCGTGCATTGACGCGATATTCTCTTAAGGTTGCCACTGCTTAACGTCGAGCAAATCTTCGTAGCTTCTCCATTTGACGTGCCCATCGGCATAAGCGGCGTTGGAACCGTAATTATGCCGGTCTCCTAAATCAGAAAAATCACGGGGGTCGATAGGAACACCATTTACGAAGTTGCTGCCTACCAGAGTGCCGTAATCCGTGACATCTCCCTGCCCATCGCAAAATAGGATAGTTGCCGAGGGATTGCGTATTCGCGTATCACTAAATCGCCTACTGGGGCCGACCAAAATGTTGAAGTTGTAACTGCCATCCCAATTATACCAGGGGTGGCCTGAGTCGTTGGTCGGTTTTGAAGCGGGACAACCAGGGCGAAACTCGCCGTATTCATAAGAGGGACAGCTAAAAACAGCGGTTGATCTCGTGTAAGGATAAATTTTTTCGGCCCAGCCACAATCGGGATTTGTTACTGGCATAAAAGCTGGATGAAGCCCTCTATAATCTTCGGTATAAAGACGGAACGCCAATCCGATTTGTTTGAGGTTGGAAGCGCAAGTCGCAGTTCGCGCCGCGTTTCTGGCACGATTAAAAACGGGAAAAATGAGCGCCGCCAGCAGAACGACAATGGCGATTACAACCAAAATCTCGACCAGTGTGAAACCCTGTTTTTTGGAGCGAACGGAAGACGAAATCTTGGAGTTCATTTTTGTTGGCCTCTACTTCTACTGCTGTTTCTGCAAGTGTTTCTTTAATTTTTCTTGCCACTCGCGAGCTTTTTCCATCCTATCCGCCATAATTTGGCGCATTGCGGGGCCAGGGATAGAGTAAGAGTAAGCCACTGCATCACCATCTACTAAAGCGACTTTTACTACGGGCGCACTGTTGACCGGCGCCCGAAGACTTTTCCGAGTTGGAGCCGGAACAGGAGCCTGCTCTTGCACGGGGCTAACTACCACCATGACTTCGCCTATGCGCGCTTCAGGCAAAATATCTGGAGCGGCGAAAGCATCGTAATACTGGCGCATCAAATTCACTGCCCAATATTGCTCTACGGCTTGGCGAATAAGGCTTTGCAACTCGGCGGGCAAGCTCGAAACTGCGACCCCTTCCGGCGTTTGCAGTTCTGCTACATCCACGTCCGCATTGAGCAACTGGCTCTGCCAATCAATGGGTTGGCTCAGGGTTAGCCGCGCGGGCGCGCCATTTTTCACCGAAGAGGAATGCCAGTAAGAGAACCAACTTGAATCACCGACTTGAAGCGCGCCAACGCGCGCGGGCGAGAGCTTGCTTTGCATTCGATAGGCCCCATCCGGCGCTTTGGCCCACCCTACTCCGTAAAGCTCGGTCAAAGCGTTCATCACCTCGTTAAGAGGAAGAGCCGCCGCGCGCGCCGTCACACGAGACGCAGAAAGCAGATTAGGAGAACTTTCAAACGAAACACCGCCTTGCTTTTGCATTTCGACCAAAAGTTCGCTTAGAGTCGCGTCGTTGACTTCCAGAGAGATCGGACGCGCTAATGCCGTGTCGGCGGACAAGTTCGCCTCAGGCAAAGCAGGGGAGTTTTCCGCAGTGGCTTGAGCTGTGCCATTTCCCGCAACCTCTTCAACATTGATTGGCGCCTGTGTCGCGGGCGGAGTAATAACAGAAAGACCTTCTATCGGAGCGAAAACCTGGTCGTTGCCATCAATGACATGAACGGCGAGAAGTGCTGTATTGCCGCCAATAGGAGATGAAGCATAACCCAACCGTGCGTTCTGCCAACCTTGATCGGAAAGCCAGACCGCATCTTCCATCCATTGTCTCTGTCTGTCTTGCACGAAGCCGCTCGAAGTGGAACGAATCAGACGGAGAAGTTCCGCCGTAGCCTCAGGGGGCAACTCAGATAATTTGAACTCCAACTGCAAAGGCGATTGTCCATCCCAACCCTTCTGCTTTTGCAAGTAGTCGGCAAGAAAAAGCTTCGCTTCATCCATTGGAGCGCTTTGGTAAATAATGGGAAGTGTGGGGAGGTTGTTATCTTCTTCCGGCGTTACTTCTATCGCCTCGGTCAGCTTTTGTTTTTCGGTTTCCGCCAAGAGCGCCTTTACCTTGGCAACAACGTCAGGCTCCTTCCAAAACAACAAGGTGCGCTCTCTACTGCGGCGCCAGGTCAAACGCTCTTCATCGGAAGTTTCCAAAACCCAATCGAGCAGAGATTGGTCTGCATCCATCGAAAGGGGGGACGAAGTGGGGGAAAAGCGCGTTGCATCAGCGAAAACATTGAAGTTGCTCGCCTTCGACAATGCGATGAGTTGCTCGCTGGTTCGAGCATCCTTCAAATGCAAGCTAACGGGTTCAAGAGTTGTTGAATCCCAGATTCTCAACATCTTCCAATCCTCTGCTTTGGCAGTTTGCGTTTGAAGAGACGCAACTATTCCCAGAAAAATAGCCACAGGGAGAACAAAAGAAAGTCTTTTCATGATTTTGAGTGGAAGATAAATCTCCCGCAAACACCGAAGTCTGCTCCGAAAGAACGCATCGGAGTGACAACGATATTTGCGGGATACTCGATGAGAACGTGAGCCAGGTCGAAGGGGCGAAGGAACAACTACTGCAAAGTGATGGTCAGGGAAGTAAGTGTTGCGCTCGCCGCACCAGCATTACTGGAAGCATCAGGGGCAAAATAAGCGTTAGCGGAACTTTCGGCCATAACGTTCACGCTGTCGATGATGCTCGACTGAAAGCCATCATACGACCTGAACGCATCTCCAGCCTTAGTAGATCCAGACTTTGGCGCCGCGGATCTGCCCGAAACGTAATTGACATTAGAGACCTCAGCGCCGTCGCTACCTGTCGAGAACTTGAAATATGCTGCGGAGTAACTCTTAACCGAGGTAAATTCATCAGGACCTGAACAAGAACATGTGCCGACAGTCAGATTGGCCCCCAGCGTGACCTTGGCAGGTCGGGGGTTATCGTTGGCATTGTCCCTCTCCCAGTTCCACTGGAAAGTTGCCCCATCATAATTAGTCACGATTTCTCGATCGAATTCTCCAGCCGCTGCCGTTGCTCGAACAGAAGCCGATGGCAGCCTCCACCCGTTGTTTTGAACAAGCACGTATTTTCCCGCGTGTGCTTGAGTCGTGAGTCCGAGAAGCAGCATTGTGCCGCCAACTATCGCAATATTTTGCATAATCTTGAGTCTCCTTTTCCTTTTTTCGCCCTTTGAAATCGAGCGTAGATTTATTTTACTGAAATCAAAAATGGAATACAACCCAAAAACGACGAAGTTTTCCATTATTTTTTAATCGGCAGCAAGCCCGCTTTGCGGCTCCTTGGTAAAATATAAGGGACACGCAAAACATGATGAGCACCTCCACCGACCCCGCCGTTTCCAACGGCGCTGCACTCAACGGTTCCACGTCGAACGGTTCGCCCGCCAATGGCGCCGCTGGCGGTTCCGCCGCCAAGGGTAGCCACGCCGACGGCGCCGCCAATGGCGTTCATGCCGATGGCGGCGCCGCGCCCACTCCCATCGAGAATATCGAGAACCAGGAATGGCTCGAATCGCTCGATTACGTCTTCCAAAACGCTGGCCCCGACCGCGTGGCTGCTTTGCTGGAACGCATGGAAACGCACGCCCACAAATTGGGCGTTTCGATCCCGTTTTCGGCCAATACGCCTTATATCAACACCATCTTGCCCGCCGATGAACCCGATTATCCTGGCGACTTGGAACTCGAACGCACCATCCGCAATCTGGTGCGCTGGAACGCGATGGCGATGGTCGTGCGCGCCAACAAAGCCTCCGATGGCGTGGGCGGGCATATCTCGACTTTCGCTTCGTCGGCCACGCTCTACGAAGTCGCGCAAAACCACTTCTTCAAGGGCAAAGACAACCCCGATGGCGGCGACCAAATCTTCTTTCAGGGCCACGCCTCAGCTAACACTTGCATTCTCTTGGACGTTACATTACACTGCTAAACAGCTTTTTAATTTTCAAGGAAATTCATGCCCACCCCGTTGAAATTTCGTGTTTCTACTTATCCAACAGGCGCCAGCCAAATTGGTAGCACTGGAGCGGGTGAAAGTAGTGGACGCCCAGAGAACATTGACTTCTATGTAATTATTAGAGCTAAAGTTATCGCGAAGAAGAATGAGATTCCAAAGAATGTCCAGTTTATTTTAAAGCGTGGCAGTGAAACACAGTATGAAGCGGGCTACTTGATTACTTCTACAACAAGCTCAGACGCTCCTGTGCCTAAAGGGGGAAATACTTTTGAGTGGACTTATCGCACTTCAGGGCAACGCTCAAAAACGTCGCGTTTGAACTGGAACGTAACTAAGTTGAAGGGACGATATTCTATTAGCGTCCAAAATTATACATCTACTACAGTTCAATTCAAGATTGACAAACGCTCTCAGATAGTTTTTGTTGCTCGCGCTTATAATGGCGCCCCGCGCTTATACAAAGTGGGCAAAAGCACCTTGTTTAGTTACTGTTTTGGATTTGCTGGTCATATTTACACACAGGTGGGACTAAAAATTCGCGGCGACACTAGCACGATGTATAAAGACGCAACGGCTCCTGATAGAGGAAAGGGATCTCTCAGATTCTTTTCTGTTTCATCTCATGAGACTAAACCAGCTGCTTTTCACCCAGCACCTAGTCATGTTGCAATTGTTGATGGTGATCGGCAAATTGATAACAACAACGGAGTAGATGGTGCGGGGCCTACGATCCGTCCGTTAGATACTGGAGTCGGCTCTGTATATTCGGCTGGCCCAAAGCGTCCGCCTTATAGTCGCACATTACCTTACCCAGGACAAGCGAACTCTCTACTTCAAGGATTGGATAATGAGTAGCATCTTTTTTCGTCCTCGCTATGCATTAGTTTTGGCCCTGTGTCTTTTTATCTTTCTGTCTGCAATTGGATGTAAAAGTCAGGAAGCTATCTCCGGTGGGAAATCATCTCCACAGACTGTCACTCTTGTTGCAGATTTTCCGTTTGATTCTATAAATCATACGTCATATCTTAGTATTTATCCACACCCAGTAACTATGCAAAATGGCTTGTATAGTTTGAAGGCAATTTCTTGTGTAGATTCGGGCAACTGTTATGCAGTTTCGTATTCAAGCCCTCGAAAAGTCATTCTGAAGAAGTTTTCACTTAGTAGTAAATTGTCTTCTACAATTCAACTCGATTCTCCTGCTTCACTTGTCTTCGACAGTCAAGACGTAAGATTATGTGCTGCCGATAAAAACGGGGGCTTGTGGATTTCAGCTTGGCGCCTCACTTCTAAAGATTATAGCAGTATGTCAATACTAAGATATACGGAAGAAGGTAAGTTGGTTTCATCAGTTGATACGCAAAAAATAAAATACTTAAATAGCAACTTGGCAAAACTAAGCCGCGAATCTGATCCTACTATCACGGGATTTTTTTGTGATTCAGGACAAAATTTATATTTGATTTCAGGAGAAGACAATTTTATAAGAAGATTGAATAGTGATAACTTAGTTGATGAAATATTCAAAGGAGATGATTCTGTCTTTGTAACTAACGAAGGTGAAATTATAAGTCTAGAACAGGAATCGGATGTAAAAGTTCGCCTTAGATGGCTTAACGATGAGAAATCTGTAAAGAAGAATATTCAATTTACGTTGCCTAAATTTGACTATGCCTCTCTTGCATATGTGAGGGAGGACAATTACTTTTTGTTGACTTGGAAGAGCTTGAGCAAAGGGCAATCTTCAGCGAACCTATACCAACTGTCCTCCACAGGCAAGATTATCAATCATTTTGTCTACTCCGATGCCAGTGGTCTTTACTCAAATTATTACAAGTTTTATGGCAATGCCATGCCTACTTTATCAAAAAAAGGCATACCAAAACCTCCAGTTATTGGCCAGATAATTTATGTTGATCGAGACATGGAAATTTACGCAGAATCTGCAACGAGCAAAGCCTATGAGGTTATACGATTAAATTAAAAAGGTGCTTTCTCTCGTTTTGTGCGCGGACTGTTAAATATAACTAAAACCCTTGCTTTGAATGGATTTCCACACTCAAAAAATTTTGTGAACTGTGAACGTAGATTCCGACGATTCAAGCAATTTCTTATCTGCCGAACTGAAAATTATAAGCTCTTCGAGGCAATCGCATTATTGATCTCAGCCGTTTCATCCTGCCGATCTCACATTTACTCAGGCGCAGCAAGCCCCGCTTTGCGGCTCCTTGGTAAAATATAAAGGACACGCAAAACATGATGAGCACCTCCACCGACCCCGCCGTTACTAACGGCGCTGCACTTAACGGTTCCACGTCGAACGGTTCGCCCGCCAATGGCGCCGCCAAGGGTAGCCACGCCGACGGCTCCGCCAAGGGCGTTCATGCCGATGGCGGCGCCGCGCCCACGCCCATCGAGAATATCGAGAACCAGGAATGGCTCGAATCGCTCGATTACGTCTTCCAAAACGCCGGCCCCGACCGCGTGGCTGCTTTGCTGGAACGACTCGAAACGCACGCCCACAAATTGGGCGTTTCGATCCCGTTTTCGGCCAATACGCCTTATATTAACACCATCTTGCCCAAGGATGAACCCGATTATCCAGGAGATTTGGAACTCGAACGCACCATTCGCAATCTGGTGCGCTGGAACGCGATGGCGATGGTCGTGCGCGCCAACAAAGCCTCCGATGGCGTGGGCGGGCATATCTCGACTTTCGCTTCGTCGGCCACGCTCTACGAAGTCGCGCAAAACCACTTCTTCAAGGGCAAAGACAACCCCGATGGCGGCGACCAAATCTTCTTTCAGGGCCACGCCTCGCCTGGAATGTATGCCCGCGCCTTTCTCGAAGGCCGCTTATCCGAAGCCAACCTGACCAACTTTCGCCAGGAACTGCGCGAAGATACCTTCGGACTTTCCAGCTATCCGCATCCCTGGCTGATGCCGGAGTTTTGGGAGTTCCCGACGGTTTCGATGGGACTTGGGCCGATTGGCTCGATTTATCAGGCGCGATTTAACCGCTACTTGCAGCAGCGCAGCCTCAAAGATACCTCGAAGCAGCGCGTCTGGTGCTTCATCGGCGACGGCGAAACCGACGAACCCGAAACGCTGGGCGCCATCGGTCTGGCCGCGCGCGAGAAGTTGGACAATCTGACTTTCGTTATCAACTGCAACTTGCAGCGTTTGGACGGGCCGGTGCGCGGCAACGGCAAGATCATTCAGGAACTCGAAACGCTGTTCAGGGGCGCCGGTTGGAACGTGATTAAAGTCATCTGGGGCAGCGATTGGGATCCGCTTCTGGAGATGGACAACGGCGATTTGATCGAGCAGATGGGCCGCGTCGTGGACGGTCAATACCAGAAGTATTCGGTTTCGAGCGGCGAATACGTGCGCGAACATTTCTTTGGCGCCACCGAGAAAACGCGCGAAATCGGCGCGATGTTGTCGGACGAGCAAGTCCGCACCATCAAGCGCGGCGGCCACGATCCGCTCAAGGTCTACGCGGCTTACGATGAGGCGACCAAAACCAAGGGCCGTCCGACGGTGATTCTGGCCAAGACGATTAAGGGCTACGGATTGGGCGAGGCGGGCGAAGGAAAGAACGTCGCGCACAACGCCAAGAAGGTCAACGAGGACGAACTGCGCGCTTTTCGCGACCGTTTTCATATCCCGATTTCGGACGAAGAGGTGGACAACGCGCCGTTTTACCGGCCCGCCGATGATTCGCCCGAAGTCAAATATATGCAGAAAAAGCGCGAAGAGTTGGGCGGTTTCGTGCCGTCGCGCCGCGATATTTCGCCGTGTTTGCCCGCGCCCAACGATAAGATTTTCGCGCAGTTCATGAAGGGCACCGACCCGAAATCGGATAAGCAGCCTTCGACAACGCAGGTCATGGTTTCGCTGATGCAGAACCTTTTGCGCGACGAAGAGTTGGGCAAATATATCGTGCCGATTGTGCCCGATGAAGCGCGCTCGTTCGGCATGGAAGGCTTGATCGGAAACGTTGGAATTTATTCGAGCGTCGGCCAGTTATACGAGCCGGTGGATCGTCAGAACGTGATGTATTATAAGGAGGCGACCGACGGCCAAATTATCGAGGAAGGCATCACCGAAGCCGGTTCGATGGCGACGTTTGTGGCGGCGGGCACCGCCTACGCCACGCACGGCGTGCCGATGATTCCGCTTTATATTTATTACTCGATGTTCGGCGTGCAGCGCGTGGGCGACCAGTTCTGGCTGGCCGGAGACATTCGCGCCAAAGGCTTTTTGATCGGCGGCACGGCGGGCCGCACCACGCTCAACGGCGAAGGCTTGCAGCATCAGGACGGACACTCGCAGCTCTACGTCTATTCGATTCCGAACCTGCTGGCCTACGATCCGGCCTACGCCTACGAGTTGGCGGTCATCGTCAAAGACGGCATCAAACGGATGTTCACCGATGGCGAAAACATCTTCTATTACCTCACGGTGATGAACGAGCAATACGCCATGCCCGCGATGCCGCAGCGCGAAGGCACGCGCGAAGGCATCTTGAAAGGCCTGTATTTGTTGCGCACCTCGGAAGAAGGGGCGTCCGCCGCCCCCGCATCGGACGAGACGATTTCGGCGGATGCGATGGAAGGCGGAGTCGGCGGCGGCACCAGCGTGGAAGGCAGTTCGACGCCCTCGAAGAACAAGAAAGCCGCCGTCAAAGCGGCGCCGAAAGTTGACGGCAAACTGCGCGCGCAACTGTTCGGCAGCGGCACGATTCTCAACGAAGTCGTCAAAGCGCAGGGTCTGCTGGCCAAATACGGCGTCGCGGCGGACGTGTGGAGCGTGACTTCGTATCAGCAGTTGTATCGCGATTGCATTCAGACCGAACGTTATAATCTGCTGCATCCTGGGCAGGAAGCGCGTAAATCGTTCGTCGAGCAGATGCTCGCGGGCAAGGGCGATGTCGTCGTCGCGTCAAGCGATTATCTCAAGGCGTTGCCGGAAAGCATCGCGCAATATGTTCCGCATCCGATGGCCTGTCTGGGAACCGACGGCTTCGGACGCAGCGACGGACGCGGCGCGCTACGCGATTTCTTCGAGGTTGATGCGCGTTATGTGGCGTTGGCGGCGTTAAGCGAGTTGGCGAAAGCGGGCAAGTTGGAGTGGGATGTAGTGCAGGGCGCGATGAAGGATTTTGGGATTAAGGACGATAAGAAAAATCCGCTGTTGGTTTAGGATTGAGCAACGGGACGCGCGAATTGCGCGTCCCGTTGTTTAGTTTTTGGAGAACCCATCATGCAACGTAATTCTGCTTAACGCTTGACTCTTCAACAAGTGCAACTTTCGCAATATAAATAAAAATGACACCAAAAGCTAAAAGATTCGGCTGTTTTCTTCTGGCTGCAATTGCCATCTTGATGTTCCTTGCGCCCGTAGCTTTGGTCGGTTACATCTTTTATATTGGCGATGTCCCGCCCGATTACACGCGCCACAAACCCAAATCAAAAGATATTGTGGGCACCTGGGTTTTGACGCCCGAAAGCGCGCGAGAAATGGTAAGGATGGGTGGATACAAGTCAACTAACACGTCAATAAAAATCGAAAGCAATGGCACGTTCAAAGCCGTTGATTTACCTGGCTGCGCTTACTCTTTCAGAAACGCTGGATGGGGTTTCAGCAAAGGCACTTTAGCGTCACCGTCAGGCAAGTGGTCGTTGAGCCAAGAGAGCTTCACGCCCTTTCTTGATGCTGACAAAGAGGAAATTCAGGTCTGGGATTTGAATCTTCCTTTCGATAATTTATCGGGTTCTTTGCCGCCTCAGCCGTATCCAAAGTTACTGAATCAATCGCCGCCCTACATCATTCACATTCCTTTTGGCGATGCAGACGGTAACGAACATATCGATTTTATCAAGAAGTAAATTGCTGTTTCTCGAACGCCCGCGCCAACAGTTCGACGTTGCGCGTCACGTCGAACTGAGCTTCCACGCGCACGTTGGCGCGGTGAAGAGGCAGAGAAACCGAGGAGTATCGTCACTCAGGAAAGATGAGCCGTCTTTAACTCTGGTTGTCATCGGCTTTTTTATGATTCCCGATTTTGTTCATCATCCCGATGCGCCCGACGTTTTCTCGTGGTTGTTGCCCGCTGGAGTTTGGCCTTGCACGCTCGACGAAATAGAACGAAAGTTGGCAGAGGATTTCACTCTATCTCGAATTCAATGGATTGGGATTTTACTCCGACCCCTGTTCCTACACCTGGCAAGCATCGGGCGGCAGCTTCAAAGATGGCATCAATACGGGCCAGAGCGTGAAGTGGATCACGCCCAACGCGGCGGGCACTTACACCCTGACGCTGACGGTGGACGACCAAAACCTGGCCAACCAGCCAGCCTACGAAAACGGCATCCGCAGCGGCAATATCAACCCCAACAGCTACGATGACGAACCCCGCACCTTCACTTTGCAAGTGACGGTTATGTAATCATCAAGCCAGCTTTAGTTCTTCCCGTTAGTTCAAACAAATCCCCTTTAGTTGTATGCAGACTCCCCAAAATTCTTCTTTCCTGTCGCGCGTCAAGATGCGCTGGCAAAACAGTTGGTTCACCGAACGCGTCGAGGTCACCGACGGCGTGATGGGCGCTTGCCAGCAGGAAAAAGTCAAGCGTAATTTAGCGCTCGTGGGCATTTTCGGTCTGCTGGTCGGCCAGACTATCCTGCCAGGCGCGATGCTGATCTCCAACGTGCAGGCCGAAGAGCTGCGCATCGAAGGTCGCAAAAAGGCCGAAGCCAAAGCGCGCGACGCTAACACACCGCTATGGGCTAAAGCGGTCGAGCGTCGTGTCGCTCAGGAGAAACGTGAGCGCCAGCAGCGTTTGTTGCAAACCGCCAAAGACGACAAAGAGAGCGGCGCTCGTGCCCAACTGACGCAGGGCAAACGCGGGAACAAAGGCGGCGGCGACAATGGTTTTGGTCGCCCACCTTTGCGTCCGGTTCCTGGCTCCAAGCCTGGCGATGTCGTCCCCTCGGAGCCGCTCGATTGCCTCGACTGCGACACCGATGTGCGGGCGCTCGACCTGACGCGCGTGCCGACCGAGAAAGAATTGCGCCGCGCCGGTCAGTTGGGCGGCGCGCTCAATCCGCTGCGTAGCGCCAAGCCCGAAGAGTTGGGTTTGAAACTCGATAAGTTGGTCAAGAGCGCGGGCGTGGAAGGCGGGCTGAGAGCTCAGTTGCCTCCCAAAGACCCGCGCGTTCGCGGTCTCAAGAAAGCCAAAGAAAAATATGGGCGCGCCCGCGCCATCAACATGGACTTTGGTAAGGCGATTCAGGAGTGGAACAAGCACAACTATTCCAAAGCGGCGAAGATGCTGGAGAAGCACGTCGAGCAATACCCCGACTCGCCGTGGGTGGGCGAAGCCGAACTGCATCTGGGCTGCGACGCCAAATACAATGGTCGTTTCGCCGAAGCGCAGGAGATTTATAAGAAGCTGATCGACAAGACGAGCAGCCAGCCCAATCCCGAACTGGACAAAAAGAGGAAAGAGCGTAAGGCACGCGGCGGCGGCCCCAGCATGGCGGAGTTGAACGCGGACGTGGCTCAGGCCGCGCAGGGCGCGGCCACGCTGGAAGCGGCGGTCGCCAGGTTGGGCGCGAGCGACGAAGACGATGAATCGTTCCAGATTCACCAGAAGGCCAAGCTGCGCTGGGCCGACCTCGACCTGGCGATGGGGCGTTTCGCCGATGCGTCCAAGAAGATGGCCGACATTCTGAAGACCGATACCGACTGGCGCCGCCGCACCTGGGCGCGCACCTGGATTCGCACCAGCAACTTCTACCAGAAGCGCGCGCCACAACTGATGGCGTGCGGCCCACAGGCTTTGGGCCTGGTCATGGTCAGCCTGGACAAGAACGCCGCCGCCGATAAGGTGCGCGAGGCCGTCGCGCCGCGCGATCAGGGCTTCTCGCTGGCCGAACTCAAAACGCTGGCCGCCAAAAACGGCGTCAAGATGCGCGGCTTCAAAGCCAAGACCGGCGAACTGAAGAACCTACCGCTACCGGCGATTTTGCACTACGACTTCAGCACCAATGCCAAAGAACAGGGCGCCAAAGCGGGCGACGAGCGTGGCGCGGCCTCGCCGTTTCGCGCGACGGGTGGCGGTCACTTCGTGGTCTTGCAACGCGTGGATAGCAAAAAGGGCGAAGTCCATCTGTTCGATCCCTTAGAAAAGCGGCCCTATCGCATGACGTTCGCGCAGTTGGAGCGGCAGTGGTCGGGACAGGGTTTGGCTCTCGAAGCAATGGCGCCCAAAGGCGCCAAAACCCGCATGGCGCGCGCCGAGTTGGACGCGGGCGCGATGCAGGAGGCCGTCGGCGGTTGCTGTGGCGTGCCCTCGACCGAAGACGATCAGGGCGACAGCCCCAACAACGAAGTCTGTAAACCCTGCGGCGAAAGCAGTGGCGGCGGTGCCATCTCGCCGATCCGTGCGCGGCCCGACTCGATTATGGCGCGTCCTATTCGGGCGCGGCCCAGCGACGGCGGCGAGCCGGTGGTTTCGTTCAACATGGCGACCATCAATATGTATGTCCACGACACGCCGTTGTGGTATTCGCCGCCCATTGGCCCAGGTGTTGGCATCACCATGAGCTACAACTCGCAGGACGCCACCACGCAGCATCAGCCCTTCGGCAATAAGTGGATGTTCAATTACGGCTCCTATGCCGTCGAGGACACCGCCGCCGGTGGCGGTCGCGTGACGGTCTTCATGCCCGACGGCTCCAAAGACAACTATGTGCCCGATGGCGCGGGCGGCTATACCGCCGAGGTCGGCAACTTTAGCCGTCTGGAAAAGCCGACGGCCACGCGCTACGTTTTGATTGGACAAGAGAATGACCGATGGATTTACGATATTCCCGCGGGCACCACGAGCTTGCAATCGTTTTTGGTGCGCATGGAAGACCCCTGGGGCAAAGGGCTGAACTTCAGCTACGATGCCAATGTCAACCTGACGAGCATCACCGATGCGGGCGGCAAAGTCTCCACGCTGGTTTACGATGCCGAGAACCGCATCACGCGCGTCTTCGATCCGTTTGGACGCAAAGCTTCCTTCTCTTACGATGTCAACGGCAACCTGGTCGAGGCCATCGACATGGAAGGGCACGCCTTCCAATACACCTACGATGCCGACGTGCGCATCATCCAGATCAACACCGCGCAGGGGCCGTGGAACTTCCTGCACGAAGGGCCCGATGGCAGTTACGCGCCCTACTATCCCTCACCTGGAAGCGCGATGTGGGATAACGTGCGCATCACCGCCAGCAATCCTTCGGGCGCCAAAGAAGAGTATTATTACGACGGCTACTACGGTCGTTCCTGGCGCGTCGATCACAACGCCTATCAGGAGTATCCTGGCAATGGCAACCCGCGCAACGGAGCGGCGCCCAACCGCACCGAGTATCGCTTCACCGTGATCGGCGGTTCGGGCCGCATTTCACAAATCGCTTATCCCGATGGCACCACCAACAGCTTCGGCTACAACACGACGCTCGACATGGTCAACAGCGTGACCGACGCGCGCGGACTGACCACCACGATGACGCACAACGCGCTGGGCTACGTCACCGGTGTGACTGATCCCAAAGGTAATACCAGCAGCGTGGCTTACGGGGCCAACGGACTCGACGTGACGAGCGCCACCAACGCCAACGGCGTGCAAGTGATGAGCGCGACTTACAACAATTATCATCAGCCATTGAGCGTGACCGATAGTAGCGGCACCTCGACCTTCTCTTATACCAACTGGGGCGCGCCATCAATGAGCGTTGACCCGCAAAACCGCGCGTCTCGTCTCGTTTACGATGCCCAGGGCCGCGTTTCGACGGTGCAGCGCGCTGACGCGCCAACGGGCGCGACCTGGCAAACGTTGGGCGGCTTCACCTACGACGAAGTGGGCCGCGTGCAAACCGCGACCGATACGACGGTGACGCCCAACCTGACGATGGGCTACCGCTACAACAACCTGGACGAGATCGTTCAGGTGCTTTATCCCGACGGAACCAGCGAGAAAACCGATTATGTGTGTTGCGGTTTGCCAGGCGTGGTCACCGACCGCGCCGGTCGCAAGAGCTACTATGATTACGACGTATTGAAGCGGCTGACGCGTGTGCAGGATGCGCAGGGCAACAGCTTGCAGATGGACTACGACAAAAACGGCAACATGGTGCGCTTGGTGGACAGCAAAGGTCAGTTGACCAAGTGGCGCTACGACGTTATGGATCGAGCGGTCGAGAAGAAGTATCACGACGGCACGACCGAAGCCTACTCCTATGCCCAAGGCTTGCTGAACCAGAGCAAAGGCGCGCGCGGCCAAATCGTGAGCTACGCTTACGATGCCAATGCTAATCTGACCGGCATCAACTATCCGAATATGCCGGACGTAACGATGAGCTACAACGCTCTGGACGACGTGACGCAAGTCGTGGATGGCGTGGGCACGCACAGCTTTACCTACGACAATCTCGGCAAGCTACTTTCGCTCGATGGCCCATTCGCCAACGATGAACAGACCTTCGGTTACGACGCTTTGCAGCGTCTCTCCGGCCAGAGCGTGCAGCGCGGCGCGAGCGGCGGCGTGCAGAGCCAAAGCTACGCTTACGATGCGCTCGGTCGTCTGGCAACGCTCAACTCCAACGGCACGCAGGGCGTGGGCGCGTTCAACTACCACTACGAAGGCTTGACAGATACTCTGACGCGTTTGGATTTGCCCAACGGCACCCAAACCGTGCAAAGCTATGACGCTTTGCAGCGCTTGACGCAGGTCGTCAACAAAAAGACGGGCGGCGCCGATTTGAACAAGTTCGCTTACGCCTACGACACGCGCGACGTGCGAACGGGCGTTCAACAGCAATACGGCAGCGATCCGTTGCGTCAGGTGAACTACACCTACGATGCCGTCGATCAACTCGTCGGCGAGAACGCGTTGGGCGGAGTGGCGGGCACAACTTACAGCAACGCCTATTCTTACGACGCGATGGGCAACCGGCTCAAGCGCGAGAACACGCAGGGCACGACGACGGCGATGACGCGTTCGGGCGTCAACGAGCTAAACCAGTTGACCAGCGTTTCGACTTCGGTTGACGGCGGGCCGCGCGTCACGGGTGGCATGAGCTACGATGCGGCGGGCAACTTGACCGAAACCACAACGGCGGGCGGCGGTCGAACGCTCTACGTTTACGACGACGCGGATCGGCTGTTTCGTATCGAGAAGCGTGATGCGGCGGATGCGCCTTTATCGAAAAGCGAGTTCGTTTACGATTATGCTTCACGTAAGGCCGTGTCGCAGGAATTCACCTATACTGCGGGCGCGTGGGTGCAGAATAGTGAGAAGCGGCGGGTATTCGACGGCCTTGATGTGATTCAGGAACGTGACGAGAACAATCAGGTCACGGCACAACTGGTGCGCGATGGCAACATCGCGGGCATTCTCTCGCGGTCAACAAGTGCTGGAGCTTCCTTCTACGGTTACGACGGAGGCGGTAACGTCACGCTACTCACCGATGCCAGTGGCAACGAGGTCGGGCGTTACCGCTACGATGCTTTTGGCAATACGCTCGAATCATCGGGCGCGCGGGCGGCGGAGAATCCTTATCGGTTCTCGACCAAGGAACTGTATGGCGCTTCGGGACTTTACGACTTCGGCTATCGGTTCTACTCGGCCTCGCTCGGAAGGTGGATCAATCGTGATCCAATCGGTGAAGACGGTGGAGTTAACCTCTACGCAATGGTTGAAAATGATCCAGTTAATGTGGTTGACGAGTATGGATTCATGGGGCGCAAATTGTCTCCCCCTTCTCCTCCTACTTTTTTGGATAGATTGGCGAAAACTTTTGATCAAATCCCATGGTGGGCGGATCCGATGGGTGCTGCCAGCACCCCTGCTAAACTGTTGGCAAGACAAGCTGCTGCTCTTGCTGCACGTATAGCTGCACGTAAAATACCTACCGCCGCCCAGTGTGTAGTGAAAAACACCCGATTTCTACAGAATTGGGCTAAACGCAAGGGCTGGGTGAGGAAGTCAGGGGGTGGCCCGGAAACATGGGGAGTAATAAAGCCAGATGGCACATTCTCTTGGAGACTGAAACTTAAACCTCAACCTGCAGCGAATTCAGGGCTTAGATCAAGTGCAAAAAGTCCAGGACAAACAGGCAGTAACAGTCCCAGATTTGATGCTCGCTTAAGCGAACCTTCAGGGAAAAACATCCCCAATGAATTTATAAACCCTTTCACGGGTAGAACAGGCCCAACCCTTTCGCATCAGCCTTTGGACGCACTCCATTAGCAAAGTCCAGCCGCATGATTTCCCGTTGTAGTCGCGTCGTGAGACGTGTGTTGAAAGTCTGAACACGCGCCTCACGACGCGACTACAACGGGAAATAAAAAGACAATTTCTTCAACTGGATAGAGCTAAATCTCTCAAATCACGCCCTATAGGCGCACTCCAAAATAGCTTCGTTCGAATATAGTCCTAACATTATGCACAAACAACAAGCGGAAGTTGAGATCCTCACAGGTATCCTGTTAGACAAAGATGCTGCCATAGCAGACAGAGACGACGCAGCCATGTATTTAGGTGCTTTCGATGATGATAGAGCTCTAAATGCTCTCATTCGAGTAGGAACCGACGAAACAGAACACGATATAATACTCTGGTCGTGCGGCACGTCTATCGCTGACATATGGTTAAAAAGAGGCTCTTACAACCGTATAGTATTAGATTCGCTAACTCAAAGAGCTAGACAAGAGGTATATATTGATCCTGGCAGTCTCAGAGAAGAGTCGTGAACACAAGTCAATGAGCAGTAACTGAGAGCGAATCCATATACGATTGTATGAGAGGCCGCGTGCTTCATGTCGCTTTCGTAATTTTGGAGATACAATACTTAATTCCGTGCTTACCTACGGCGGCTTCACCTACGACGAAGTGGGCCGTGTGCAAACCGCGACCGACACGAGCGTGACGCCCAACCTGACGATGGGCTATCGCTACAACAACCTGGACGAGATCGTTCAGGTGCTTTACCCCGATGGCACGAGTGAGACCACCGATTACGTTTGTTGCGGCTTGCCAGGCGTTGTCACTGACCGCGCGGGTCGCAAGAGTTACTACGATTACGACGTGTTGAAGCGGCTGACGCGCGTGCAGGACGCGCAGGGCAACACGCTTCAGATGGACTATGATCGTAACGGCAACATGGTGCGCTTGGTGGACAGCAAAGGCCAGTTGACCAAGTGGCGCTACGATATGATGGATCGCGCGGTCGAGAAGAAGTATCACGACGGCACAACCGAAGCCTACTCCTATGCCCAAGGCTTGCTGAACCAGAGCAAAGGCGCGCGCGGCCAAATCGTGAGCTACGCTTACGACAACAACGCCAATCTGACCGGCATCAACTACCCGAATATGCCCGACGTAACGATGAGTTACAACGCGCTTGACGACGTAACGCAGGTCATCGACGGCGTGGGCACGCATTCGTTTACCTACGACAACTTGGGCAAGCTGTTGAGTTTGGATGGGCCATTCGCTAACGATGAGCAAACCTTCGGCTACGATTCGCTCCAACGCTTGAGCGGCCAAAGCGTGCAACGCGGCGCGAGCGGCGGCGTTCAAAGTCAGAGCTACGCTTACGATGCGCTGGGTCGGTTGGCGACACTCAACTCCAACGGCACGCAAGGAGTCGGTGCCTTCAATTATCACTACGAAGGCTTAACCAGCATTCTAACGCGTTTGGATTTGCCCAACGGCACCCAGACGGTGCAATCTTACGACGCTTTGCAGCGATTGACGCAAGTGGTGAACAAGAAAACCGGCGGGGCGGATTTGAACAAGTTCGCTTATTCTTACGATAACCGCGACGTGCGAACCGCCGTGCAACAGCAATACGGCAGCGACCCGCTTCGTCAAGTCAACTACACCTACGACAGTGTGGATCAACTCGTGGGCGAAGCAGCCACGGGCGGCGTGGCTGGCACAACTTACAGCAATGCGTATTCTTACGACGCGATGGGTAACCGACTCAAGCGTGAGAACACGCAGGGCACAACCACTGCGATGACGCGTTCGGGCGTGAACGAGTTGAATCAGTTGACCAGTGTTTCGACTTCGGTGGACGGCGGGCCGCGCGTCACGGGCGGCATGAGCTATGACGCGGCGGGCAACTTGACCGAAACCACAGGTTTCAATGGTGCGCGCACGCTCTACGTTTACGACGACGCGGATCGGCTGTTTCGTATCGAGAAGCGTGATGCGGCGGATGCGCCTTTATCGAAAAGCGAGTTCGTTTACGATTATGCTTCACGTAAGGCCGTGTCGCAGGAATTCACCTATACTGCGGGCGCGTGGGTGCAGAATAGTGAGAAGCGGCGGGTGTTCGACGGCCTTGATGTGATTCAGGAACGTGACGAGAACAATCAGGTCACGGCACAACTGGTGCGCGATGGGAACATCGGCGGTATCTTGTCGCGCTCGACGGCGGTGGGTGCTTCATTCTTCGGTTACGACGGCGGTGGCAATGTCACGCTACTCACCGATACCAATGGCAACGAAGTGGGGCGCTATCGTTATGATGCGTTTGGCAATACACTCGAAATCTCTGGTGCGCGCGCGGCGGAGAATCCTTATCGGTTCTCGACCAAGGAATTACACGCGGCTTCGGGGCTTTACGACTTCGGATTTCGTTTCTACTCGGCTTCGCTGGGACGGTGGATTAACCGTGACCCGATTCAGGAAGACGGTGGGCTGAATCTTTATGCGATGGTGGAAAATGATCCAGCTAATAATTTGGATGAGTATGGATTAGACGGCGTCCCTAATCTCCCCCCTAGTGTCATTGCACGGACTATGAACGGTTGGCGAATAGAGCATTTTTATCATGGAATTGAACATGGTCCCGCTCACGCTCACCTTCTTGGCCCTAGAGGAGAAAACATACAAATAACCTCTTCCGGTCACCCTTGGAAAAATCAGGGACCAATTCCTTCCGGCGCTAAGAAGGTTTTGGAGGCGAACAAAAATGCGTTACGCAAAGCTGTAAGCCAATGCGGACGATGGCTTGTTTACCAAGAGAAACTTGCTGCGAAAGCTGCTGCTCAAAAAGCCTTGCAAGCAGCTCAAAGAAGGGCCGCAAGAGGAGGTCTTGCACGAGGGATCGCGCGCGGTTTAAATCGCTTGAATGAGTTGTCTTTCATACTGGAGTTCGTGTATATTCCAGACCAAGCGGTCCTTCTCGGAGCGCCAGATCGTAACCACAATGGGCATGATGACAGGCTTGAGTTTTGAGAACCTCCAACAATATGTATCATTCCAATCCGACTTTCATATGGGTTTTTACTGGCCAAGGAGGACAATTCCCCAGTGGCGTGTTCTCTTCGAAACACAACGCGGAACAATGGATCAAGCAGAATAGCCTCAGTGGTTTGTTGGCAGCTTATCCCCTGGACATAGGTGTGTTTGATTGGGCAAGGACACAAGGTTATGAAACAAAACGCACAGAATTAACCGCAACGTTCATCGGTAGTTATGCAAGTCGACTGAAACATTACCATTACTTTGAAGGACACCCTGAGTAGCCCAGATGGTGAGCATTTCGCAAAAGGATGTGGCGATAGGCGTGGGCGCCTTCAACTACCACTACGAAGGGCTAACCAGTATTCTCACGAGTTTGGACTTGCCCAATGGCACGCAGACGGTGCAAAGCTACGACGCTTTGCAGCGGCTCACGCAAGTGGTGAACAAGAAGACGGGCGGCGCGGACTTGAACAAGTTCGCCTACGCTTACGACAACCGCGACGTGCGCACCGGCGTGCAGATGAAGTATGGCTCTGACCCACTTCGTCAGGTCAATTATACCTACGATACCGTCGATCAACTCGTCGGCCAATAGGTGCAGAACGCCAAGAAAAATCGATTTTCAAGAATCCTCAAATCTCATGAAGCCCCTTCAAATTTGCCTACTTACTGCCGCTCTGACGATTCCGATTCTGCCAGTTCGCGCTGCCGACGCCCCTATTTCTAAGGTTCCAGAGTTCGTTCAAGGTCAAAGAGCGCCCTCGATCAACATCGTGGACGCCGATGGTAAGCGCCGCCGCTTGGCCGATATGCGATTCGAGAAACGCGTATTGCTGACCTTCTTTCCCAAGTGCTTCACCGGCACCTGTGCCAGTCAACTCACTTCGCTGCGCGACTCCTACGCCGAGTTGCAAAAGCAAGATGTCGAGGTGTGGGCGATTTCGACCGATGACGCTGAGGGCGAGAAAGGTCAGCGCGCCTTCGCCAAAGAGTTGAAGTTGCCGTTTCCGCTCTTGCCCGATACCGAGCGCACCATCAGCCAGTCTTACGGCGCGGCGCACACGAAAGAGCAGATGGCGGCGCGAATGTCGGTTCTGGTCAGCAAGAACGGCACAATCGAATGGGTGGATAAGCAGATCGACCCACGCACGCACGGCGCCGATGTATTGGCACGGTTGAAAGACGGGCAAAGCCAAGTCGAAAACGAGTGACGATTTGCCGATGACAAACGCCGCGCGAGAAATCGCGCGGCGTTTTTGCGTTCTCATAAACGACCGTTTTTGAGAACGACCTGCATCAACTTCAAGTCGCCACCGATTAAACGTGGTGCGTTTTCTCAAAACCCGTTCTTAAAACCTCTTTCTCAGATCCCACTCTGTCCATGAGTTTTGAGAACGATGGATCGAAGCATTGGGAAGGAGAACGGCAACCGCCCATCGTTCACGACTTTTTCAAGGTATAGCGCCCGCTTTTCTTTGACCCGACTTTTTCGATGATCCCGGCATCGAGCAGA
>JAABUN010000678.1_pt1 | contig 84778 bp, 78 predicted proteins | sample 5559311 | NCBI WGS metagenome assembly JAABUN01 (sample SAMN10711877, study PRJNA513370) | rock metagenome | isolation source: Antarctica rocks | place: Antarctica: Victoria Land, Siegfried Peak sud
CGGCGAGGGCGGCAAAATGGGTCGTGATACTGGTGGGACACGCAGGCATGGCAACCTCCCGATACCAAGAACGGCTCGTTGCCCTATCCTACCGCGTCACCCCCTTGCTTCATGCGATTGCCGTGGCGACCCAATGCCCGTCGCCCTGGTGATGACCGAGTGCCTGCGAGAGCTGCCGCGAGGCGCGTCGCACCGCCGCGATGTACCTCGCCATGCTCTCCGCTGTGAACCGCGAGGACGGCCCGGAGATTTTCAGGGCCGCGACCACCCGCCCGTCGTACCCGTAGACGGGCGCGGCGACCGCCGCTCCCCCCTCCCCGCACTCGTTGTTGCTCTCGGCGTACCCTTGCGCCCGCATCAGCGCGATCTGTTCGCGCAATCTCTGCGGGTCGGTAGGCGTCGTGTCGCTGAACCGCACGAGCGTGGTGCGCCCCAGATACTCCTCAATCTCCGCGTCGGTCATCGCCGCCAGAAGGACCTTGCCCGAAGAACCGGCGTACAAGGGCAACCGTTGACCGAGATTATTCACGTGCCGCAACGACTGCGCCGCCTCGACTTCCACGAGATGGATCCAGTAATCTCCGGTGCGCACCACGATGCCGGCGGTTTCGTCGCACTCGTCGCGTACGGCAGTGATGAACGGGCGGGCCACGGCGGCGATATCCAGTTGCCGGAGCAACGCCTGAGAGAGTTGCAGCACGCGAAAGCCGAGCAGGTAGCGGTCGCTGGCCCCGTGCGTCTGCACGAGGTCCTGCCCCCGAAGGGTGCGCAGCAGTCGCAATGTGGTGGCGACGCTCAGACTTGCCGCCGCTGCAATTGCCGAGAGCGTCTGCGGCCCCTCCGCTTCGGCCAGCACGGTGAGGACACGGGCGGCGCGATCCACGACGCGAACATTGTAGCGGTCGTCGTGTTCGCGGTCCTTGCCTCCATTGCCTTCGTTGCCCCGCACGCGGGGTGCGCCATTGGGTGGCGTGAGAGGAAGGATGGTCGCCGCATTCCGCTTCATGATGGCTCCTTGTCGCCGAGATGCCGTGATTCGTGTCATGCTCACGCCGTTCAGAAGTATAGTACTCCCGTCGAGTTCCCCCTATCAGGTTACAGTTCGCGGTTCGCGGTCGTGTGTCGCTTGCGACGCGGCGGCGAAGGATTGACCGACGTGTGAAGGGTATCTATACTTGTGGCACAAGAATAAAATATACTTTTACTCTACGTAAAAACGCGGCACGCCGCAAGATGGTTACGTAACGGGGAGGGATGCGAAAATGCTTGAGCAACCGACCGCAGGGCGAGGTGGCCCTACGGCGATCAGACTCGCCGTGATCGGGGCGGGGAGCGCGGTTTTCTCGGTGGGGATCGTCAAGGATATCTGCCTCACGCCCAGCCTCGCGGGCAGTACGGTCGCATTCATGGATGTGGACTCGGAGCGGCTGGCGATGATCCATCGCTTCGCGGAACGCTACGCCGCCGAACTCGGCGCGAACGTGCGCTTCGAGCGGCACACCGAGCGCGACGCCGCCTTCCGGGGGCGCACTTCGTCATCAATACCGCAATGCGCGGCGTGCGCGACGGGCAAGACGCGGAGCGCGACCTCGGCGTGTGCCACGGTTACTACCGGGGCATGTACGGGGCCACGAAGATCGCCGAGAACTACCGGCAGCTTACCTTGATGCTGGAGATCGCCCGCGACATGGAGCGGCTCTGCCCCGATGCATGGCTCATCCAGTCGTCGAACCCGGTGTACGAGGGTACCACGCTCATCCACCGCGAGACGCGCATTCGCATGATCGGCCTCTGCCACGGCTACGCGGGCTATAAGGAGATCGCGGAGGTGATCGGGTTGGAGCCGGAGAGGATCAGTTTCGCCGCCCCCGGCATCAACCACTGCCTCTGGATGACGCGGTTCGAGTACGACGGGCAGGACGCCTACCCGCTCCTCGATGCGTGGATCGCCGACAAGTCGGCGGCGTACTGGCGCGGTTGGCAGCCGCGCTTCAACGAGACGCAGACGGCCCCGGCGGCAATTGACCAGTATCGCCTCGTCGGGCTGATGCCGCTCGGCGACACCGCCCGCACCTTCACGGAGTGGCAATATCACCTCGACTTGCCGACGATGCAACGCTGGTACGGGCCGCTCGGCGGCTTCGATGCCGAGATCGGCTGGCAGCACTACCTCCAGCGGCTATCGGGAAAGGTCGAACACGTCTGGCACGCCGTAGCCGACCCGGCCGCACGGCTGACCGATCTCTTCCCGTCAGCAAAGACGATTGAGCAGCAGGTGCCGATCATTGACGCCCTGACGAACGGCAATCACGGCGTCTTTCAGGTAAATTGGCCGAACAACGGGGCCATCGCGGGGATCGCGGACGACGTGGCCGTGGAGACCGCCGCCGAGATCGGCAGCGGTGGCGTACGCCTGCTCCCCGTGGGTACGCTCCCCCGGCAGTTGATGCTGCACATGCTCCTGCCCCGCGTGCTCGACATGGAGCGCACATTGGAGGCATTCGCCACGGGCGACCGGCGCGTTCTGGAGAGCATCCTGCTCTGGGATCACCGCACGCGCACCCCGGAGGCGGGGCAGGCGTACCTCGATGCTCTGCTCGATCAGCCGATCAACCGCGAGATGCGGGAGCGATTCGCCCGGAGCACGCCCGCCCTCGCGCTGCACGAGTAGCGGATGCCCGACACTCCGTGTGGACGCGGGTGCGGAGAGGGAAACATTCGGAACCTTGAGAATCTATGGAGGGAGGCGCGATGTTCAGCGATGTCTACCATGTCGGGTATCTCACGGACGATCTCGACGCCGCGAAGGCGTTCTATCGGGACACGCTCGGCGCGACGGTGCTGCTGGAGAGCGGCAACGCGGAGAGCGGCTCGAAGATGGCCTTCCTGCAAGTCGGCGGCACGGAGGTCGAACTGATCGAACCCGCCGACAAGGCGAGGCTCGGCGGGCAGACGGGCCTCATCTACGACCACATCGGCTACACGGTGGACGATCTCGACGCGGCAATCGCGCAACTGAGGGCGCGGGGCGTCGGCTTCGCCACCGACGCCCCGCGCACGAACCCGGCGGGGGCGCGGCTCATCTATCTGGACGCGAAAGACACCCTCGGTGCGCGTATCCACCTCACGCAGCCGCCGCCGCGCTAGCCCTCGACCACAGGGGTTGTGCATAGAAGCAAACAGGTGCATGCCTTCTGCGGAGGAGGAAAGTGATGCGCAAGGGAGTGTACGTGGTGGAATCGAGTGGCGACGAGCGTGGCGAGTTGTACACCCTGATCCGTGGCGGCACCGCCCGCGCTCGCCTGCTCAATCGTGCGCATATCCTGCTGCACGCCGACGACGGCGAGGGCGACGCGGAGATCGCTGCGGCGTTGCACACGAGCATGAGCACGGCCCGGCGCATCCGCGAACGCATCTGCGAGAGCGGCGTACACGCGGGACTGCACGAGGTCACGCGCCCCGGCGGCGAACGCGAGCCGGGAGGAGCGCAGGAAGCATACGCGGTCGCCTTGGCGCGCAGCACACCGCCCGAAGGCCACTGCGAGTGGACGATGCAATTGTTGACGGATCAGGTCGTCGCCCTCGGCATGGTGGGGGGGATTTCGGACGAGACGATCCGCCGCACCCTCAAAAGGGGGCCATCGAGCCGTGGCAACACAGGCAGCGGTGCATCCCCACGGTGAGTGCGGCGTTCGTGTGGCGCATGGAGGATGTGTCGAGCTTGTCTCCCGCCCCGCCCGATGCGCTCCGCCCTGTGGTCTGTTTCGACGAGGTGCCGTATCAACTGCTGACCGACAGTCGTCCGCCGCTGCCACGGGAGTCGGGGGTGCCGGTGCGCGACGACTGTGAGTACGTGCGGCGGGGGACGTGCAACCGGTTCGGGTGCGACGCCCCGCACACGGGCGAACGGCATGTGACGGTCACGGCGCACCGCACCGCGTGCGACTGTGCCGAGGCGATGCGGGTACTCGTGGACGAGTGGTATCCCGACGCGACGTGCGTGCGGCCGGTGCTGGACAATCCGAACACGCACACGGGAGCCGCGCTGTACCGGGCGTTTGCGCCCGCAGGAGCGCGGCGGGTTCTGGAGTGCATCGAGTGGCACGACAAGCCCAAGCACGGCTCGTGGCTCAATCGGATGGAGATCGAGTGGTCGGTGCTGACGCGGCAGTGCCTCGACCGGCGCATTGGGGAGGTGGCAATGCGGCAACGGGAGATCGCAACGTGGGAACGGGAGCGCAATGCGGCGCGGGCGACGGTGGACTAGCGATTCGGGGTAGGCGAGGCACGCCACAAGCTGGCACGCCTCTATCCCTCATAACCCCTGTGGCGGAGGACTAGCGGGTGTTATGAACTATTGGGGAAGGCGCGTTGGAGCTAGGACTTACGCAGTTGAGGGATGCGCCGGGGTAGAATAGCATGGGGGCATGAACGCACCACGCTGCACGGACGAGGACCACATCCAACTGCTGATCGCCGCGCCTCGCGTGGTGAGCGCGACCGAAGCGGCGCGGGTGCAGCCGCGTGCCGTTCGCGCCCCCGCGCACGACGCTTTCACGCGGCTCTTGCATCGCCTCGGACTCGACCCGGGGACGCTGTGGGGCGAGGTGGAGCGGTAGGTTGACCGGAGGCGGGGCGTGCTGGTGGTGGACGACTCCACGCTCGACAAGCCGTACGCGCACAAGACGGAGCTGGTGCATCGCCACTGGTCGGGGAAGCATCACGCGGTGGTGAGCGGCATCAACCTGATCACGCTCGTGTGGGGTGCGCTCTCCGGCTTCGACTCGATCTTCGGTATGTTCGACGCCCTCGGCGACTGGCGCATCGCGGACGGCAAGCTCACGCCGATGGCGACCAGCCCGCAGCGGCAGGAAGCCCTGAAGTTCATCAACCAGATGGTGCAGGCCGGGGTGCTCGACCCCGACTGAGAGGCGCAGAAGCCCTCGAACTTCCGCGAGAAGTGGCGGGCGGGCAAGGTCGGCGTCTTCTCCGACGAGTGGTGCGCGGTCTACTGCGCCAATAACTACCCGCTCTTCACGAAGGCGAACCCGATGGGCGTGCTGGTGATCGGGGAGCCGCCCGTCGGCCCCGGCGGCAAGAGCGGCTCCGGTGCTCGCTCGAAGGCGAATCTCGGTCAGATGCCAGTGATCTCGAAGAAGGCCGCCGACGCGGGCAAGGGTGAGGCCATCGCCCGGTTACTCGAATGGATAAACGGCCCCGGCTACATCCTCAGCGTCTATGGCGAGGAGGGGATGGGCAAGGGCTTCACCCGCGACGCGAAGGGCGAGATTATCACCAACCCGGACAATGCGCAACTGACCTTCCGGCAGATGTCGCGCTGGGCGCAGAACGGCACCGACGAGGAGTTCTTCACCCGCTACAATCAGGACGTGAAGCAGCCCGACGGCTCGACGTACAATGTCTATAAGGACGTGCTGCGTCGTGTCTACACGCTGCCGTTCACCGAAGTGACGCAGTTCGCCGCACTGCCGCAGGTGCCTGCCGATCAGTCGGCGGACTACGTGCGCACCGTGACCGAGGGCGAGTTCCAGTTTGCCACGGGGCAGAAGCCCTTCACCATGTGGGATGCGCACATCCGGGCGGTGAAGATGAATGGCCTCGATAACTGGATCGTCGCCGCCGAGAAGCGAGCGAAAGAACTCGGCCTCGTCAGGTAGCGTTGCGCTCTGTGCGTTGAGGACGCTTGCCATACACCGACGCGGTCAGCCACCGAAACGCAAGACGGGGCAAGTAGAGCGGGGAGTTTCCCACCGCGTACTTGCCCCGTCTCGTAGTTTTCCGACTGCACGCATTGGTTGTCGTGGTCGAAAAGCGGATCGGTAATGCTTCGCCGATTGCTCTGCCATGATACGCACCTCCATTCGTATGCCGTCTCGCCTCGTGCATCCGCCCAATGTCGCTTCGGGAGGATTGGCGGAAATGCCGATGACGAGCCGCATCTGTACGCGCCATAGTGTACTGATGTTGCGCACGCGCCACACCGAGCACGAAGGAGCGAATCCATGTACCTTGCCCCCCGCGAACTGGACAAGCTCACGATCTATGTCGTGGCCGACCTTGCCCGTCGGCGGCGTGGGCGCGGTCTCCGCCTCAACTACGAGGAGGCGACTGCCCTCATTTGCGAAGCCCTCCTCGAAGCGGCGCGGGACGGCAAATCCGTCGCGGCGTGCATGTCGCTCGGACGCGAGGTGCTGACGCGGGAGGACGTGATGGACGGCGTTCCCGACCTCCTGCATCTCGTACAAATCGAAGCGACCTTCGATGACGGCACGAAACTCGTCTCCGTGCATGATCCGATCCCATAGCACAGAGTAGGCAGCGGGCAGCGAACAGGGGTCAACGACGGGCATTATTCATTTTGTGACTCCTACCAGCGATGTGTGGAGCGAGTATACATGTACCTTACCGACGAAGGCGACATCGAACTCTGTGCGGGGCGCGAACGGCGCACCGTAACCGTGCGCAATACGGGCGACCGCCCGGTACAGGTCGGATCGCACTTTCACTTTACAGAGACGAACCCGGCCCTGCAATTCAACCGCGCCGCCGCCTTCGGGATGCGCCTCGATATCCCCTCAGGCACCGCCGCCCGCTTCGAGCCGGGGGAGGAACGCGAGATCACCCTCGTCGCCTACGGCGGACGGCGGCGGGCCATTGGCTTCCGGGGCGAGACAAACGGCAGCACAAGTCGCTAATCGCTGAGTCGCCGAGTGAAATGCACTTCGTCTTCACTCAGCGACTCAGCGACTCAGCGATGAGCGACGTAGGAGCAACCATGCGCATCCCCCGGCGACAGTACGCCGAACTCTACGGCCCGACAACGGGCGACCGCGTGCGGCTGGCGGACACGAATCTCATCATCGAGATCGAGCGCGACCATGCGGCGTACGGCGATGAGGCGGTGTTCGGCGGCGGCAAGAGCATCCGCGACGGCATGGGACAATCCGCCACCGCCACGAACGCGGCAGGTGCGCTCGATCTCGTCATCACCAATGTGATCGTCCTCGACCCGCTTTTAGGCGTGGTCAAGGGTGACATCGGCGTGCGCGGCGGGCGCATCGTCGGCGTCGGCAAGGCGGGCAACCCGGACACGATGGACGGCGTCTCGCCCGACCTCGTGATCGGCGCGGGAACCGAAGTGATCGCGGGGGAACACCTCATCGCCACTCCCGGCGGCGTGGACAGTCACATTCACATGATCGCCCCGCAGCAGGTGTACGATGCCCTCACGGGCGGCATCACCACGTTCATCGGCGGCGGCACCGGCCCCGCCGACGGCACGAAGGCCACCACCTGCACCCCCGGCCCGTGGAACATTGCCCGCATGTTGCAGGCGGTGGACGGCCTGCCGCTCAATTGGGGGCTGCTCGGCAAGGGCAACGCGAGTACGCTGCCCCCCCTCGCGGAGCAGATCGAGGCGGGCGCGTGCGGCCTCAAGGACCACGAGGACTGGGGAACCACCCCCGCCGTGATAGACGCCTCGCTTCGCGCCGCCGATGTCTACGATGTTGCCGTCGCCATCCACACCGACACGCTGAACGAATCCGGTTTCGTGGAGGACAGTATCCGCGCCATTGACGGGCGCACTATCCATACCTATCACACCGAAGGCGCGGGTGGCGGTCATGCGCCCGATATCATCCGTCTCGCGGGGGAGGCGAATGTTCTCCCCTCCTCCACGAACCCGACGCGCCCCTACACCGTGAATACGCTCGACGAACACCTCGATATGCTGATCGTCTGCCACCACCTCAACCCCGCCGTGCCGGAAGACATCGCGTTTGCGGAGTCGCGCATCCGCCCGGAGACCATCGCGGCGGAGGACGTGCTCCACGATCTCGGTGTACTCTCGATGTACTCCTCGGACTTGCAGGCGATGGGCCGCGTCGGCGAGACGACGATCCGCTTGTGGCAGACGGCGCACAAGATGAAGGAGCAGCGCGGCCCGCTCCCCGGCGATAGCGACCGCGCCGACAACCAGCGCGTCTTGCGCTACTTGGCGAAACTGACGATCAACCCCGCGATCACGCACGGCATAGCGCACGAGGTCGGGAGTATCACACCGGGGAAACTGGCGGACATCGTGCTCTGGCCCGTGGCGATGTTTGGGGCCAAACCGAAGATGATTATCAAGGGCGGCCTCATCCTCTGGGCCGGGATGGGCGACACGAATGCGAGCATCCCCACCCCGGAGCCGGTCATCTACCGCCCGATGTTCGGCATGTTCGGCGGCGCGTTGGCGGCAACGAGCGTCACCTTCACCTCGCGTGCGGCGGCGGAGTCGGGCGTTGCGGAAAAACTGGGGCTGCGCAAGCGCGTCGTCCCCGTGCGCGGTTGCCGCGAACTGACGAAGGCTGCAATGGTGCGCAACGCCGCCCTCCCGAAAATCGAGGTGGACCCGGAAACCTACGTCGTGCGCGTGGACGGCGAAATTGCCACCTGCGATCCGGCGACCTCGTTGCCGCTCACGAAGAAGTTTTTTCTCATGTAGCGGGGTAGTCGTCAGTCGTCAGTCGCTCGTTGTCAGAAAAGTGCACGAACACCGCGATTGTATTTCACTAGCGACTGACGACCGACGACTGCGACCGAAGGGAGCCGAATGCGCATCCGGCATGTGGTGGCGGCAGACAATGTGGACACGGAGGGGTGGGTGCGCGACGCGGCGGCGGCGCGGCACGCGGTGCTCGTCGGCGGGCGGGTGGCCGACCTTTCCGGCCCTGTGGACGCCGCAACGCACTTGAACCGCGACTTCCCCGATCACCGACTCGATGCGTGTGTGGTCGTGGCATCGCTAGAGGTCGGGGCGCGGGTGCTGATGGATGAGGATGCGGAGGGGTTCGCGGTCGCGTGGGTATCGCCGGGGACATTCCGCCCGCTCGGTCGCGTCAATATCGGGGCGCGGCGGGAGGCGTGGCGACAGGCACGGGCGACGGAGACCGCGACAGCCTTGGGCGCACCCCCGAAAGTCGCATCATGACGGACGACCCCGCCGCGCTGCTCGCGCTGCTGCAACTGGCCGACAGCGCGTTCCCCTCCGGGGGTTTTGCCCTCTCGCACGGGCTGGAAACGCTCGTGCAGGCGGGGCAGGTGCGCGATGAGGCGACGCTGACCGAGGCCGTGCGCCTGTTCGTTTCCGGGCAGGCGGGGCTAACGGATACCGTGGCCCTCGTCGGGGCGCACCGGACGACGCGGGCGGGCGACGGCGATATGCTCGCGGCGGTAGACCGCGCCCTGTTCGCGGCGAAACTGGCACAGGAAGGGCGCGAGAGCGCGACGCGCACGGGGCGGCGGCTTCTCACCCTCGCCCCGGCGGTGGCAGGCCCGGATGCCCTCGCGTTGCTCGTGCCGCTGCGCGACGCGGTGCAAACGGGCGTAGCACCGGGAACGCACGCGGTCGTCTTCGGTGCGATCTGCGCGGCTCTCGGTGTGGGCGAGGAAGCCGCCGCCCTCGCGGGGCTGCACGCGATGGTGGCAAACCTCACCGGGGCGGCGTTGCGCCTCTTGCGCCTCGACCACGAGGCGATGTTGCGTGTGCGTTCTGCCGCCGCCCCAGAGATCGTCGCCGCCGTTGCCGCCGCGCAACACGCGGATTGGCGGGCGATGGCTTCCGCCGCGCCCTTGTGGGAGGTCGCGGCGATGCGTCACCGCTACGCCGAAGCACGATTATTCATGAGTTGATACGGGGGGAACGATGACCGCACACCGGCACAGCAGCTGGCTGCACGAACACGACGAGGGCGCGATGCCCCACGCGCACGATACCTCGTGGACGCGGCCCGACCGCCTTGCCACGCTTGCCGCGCCGCGCTTCGTGCCGCGTATCGGGGTCGGGGGACCAGTCGGCAGCGGCAAGACTGCGCTCATCGAGCAGCTCGTGCCTCGATGCATCGCGGCGGGCCTCTCACCTGTCGTCATCACGAACGACATCGTCACGCAGGAGGATGCCCGCCATGTGCGCCGCACCCTCGCGGGGGTGCTGGATGCCGAGCGCATCGTCGGCGTGGAAACGGGAGCGTGTCCGCACACCGCCGTGCGCGACGACCCGACGATGAACATGGCGGTCGCGGAAGAACTGATCGAGCGGTTCCCCGACGCGGACGTGCTCTTTCTCGAATCGGGCGGCGACAACCTGACGCTCACCTTCAGCCCCGCACTTGTGCATTACTTCATCTTCGTGATAGACACGGCGGGCGGCGACAAGGTGCCGCGCAAGAACGGTCCCGGCACGAACCTCGCGGATTTGCTCATCGTCAATAAGACCGACCTCGCGCCGTACGTCGGGGCCGACCTCGCGCTGATGGCGCGGGAAGCGGGCGAGCGGCGCGGCGGCAAGCCGACCCTGTTCACGAACTGCGCCACGGGCGAGGGTGTGGACGCGGTACTCGCCCTGCTGCGCGACGAAGTCCTCGCATGAATCGTGCTGCGTGTGGGCGCCCTCTGGGCAATATGCCGCGTGCTGCGTCTTCCGGAGGAGAAAGCGGTGTATCCTTAGCGTCCGCTGAATTGGATTCAGCACGCAGCATATTGCCCAGAGGGCGCCCACACGCAGCACGTTCCCCGGATTGGGTTCCGGCGGCGGTGGCGCGGTTCGGGGAAGCGCGGAGCCACGCCGACGGGTTTCTCGACCTCGCTTTCGCGCCCGTGGCGGGGCGCACGCGGCTCGTACGGGCAGTGCACCGGATGCCGCTCCTCGTGCAACGGACGCAGTACCTCGACCCGGCGGCACCGGATATGGCCTTCGTGCCGCTGCTCGCGGTGGGGGGCGGCGTCCTCGGCGGCGACCGCCTGACGCAATGCGTGCGCGTGGAGTCCGGGGCGGCGGCGCACCTGACCACACAAGCGGCGACAAAGCTCTACCGCGCCGAGCGCGGCTACGCGACGATGGATACGCTCCTGCATGTCCTGCCGGGGGGGCGATTGGAGTACGTGCCGCTCCCGATCATCGCGCAGGCGGGAGCGCGGTGGGCGAGCCGCGTGCGCCTCGTCGCGGAACCGGGGTCGGCGGCGATCATTGGGGAAATCCTCGTGCCGGGGCGTCTGGCACGGGGGGAGTGCGGGGCGTTCGACGCCGTAGCCCTGATCGCGGAAGGGCGACCCGCACCCGACGCCGAACCCACATGGCGCGACGCACTCCTGCTTCTTGGCGGCACCGCATCGGCGCGGGACACGATAGCGACGCTCATTGCCGTCGCGCCGGAGATGCCCGGTGCCGCCCTCGCTGATGCGCTCGCCCCGGCAGTCGCTATGGCGTGCGGTGCGGGCGTATTCGGGGGGGTGAGCGACCTGCCGGGGAACGGGGGCGCGATGGTACGTATGATCGGAGCGGACGCGCCGGCAGTGACAGCGGCGCACCGGGCTGCGTGGGCGGCGGCGCGGGGGCTGGTCTTCGGGCTGCCGCTCCCGCCACTGCGGCGAACATAGACGTGAAGGAGCGGACGATGACGACGCTGCGAATAGCAGGTGGCACGGTTGTCACCGAGGGTGGCGAGACGCGAGCAGATCTACTCATACGAGACGGCACCATCGCGGGGGTCGTCGCGCCGGCGGGTGGCGGGACAACCGATGAAACGCTCGACGCGGCGGGGTTGCTCGTGCTTCCCGGCGGGGTGGACGTACACACGCACGCCTACGACCCCGATCCGCAAGGGCGCGAGGGATTCGACACGCTCACGCGGGCGGCAGCGGCGGGCGGCGTGACGACCATCGTGGAGATGCCGATGAGCGAACCCGCCGCCACGAGTGGCGTGACCTTCCGCGCCCGCGTGCCACTGATCGAGGTCAAAGCGGTCGTGGACGTGGCGATGTACGGCGCGATGACGCACGGGCAACCGCCGGAGTCGCTCGATGAAATGTGGGCGGCGGGAGCACTGGCGTTCAAGGCATTCATGTGCGGCGGCAGCGACGTGATGCCCCCCGTGGACGACGCCGAACTCGTAGCGGCACTGGAGGCGGCGCGGCGACACGGCACCCTGCTCACCGTCCACGCGGAGAACGACGCTCTATTGCGGGCGGGCGTGGCGCGGATGCACACGGCGCGGCGCGTTGATCCCCTCGCGCACGCCGAGAGCCGCCCGCCTCTCGTGGAAGCCGAGGCGACGAGGCGGGCCATCTTCCTTGCCGAGCAGACCGGAGCGCACGTCCACATCGCGCATGTCTCCTGCGCCCTCGCGGTGGAGGCCGTGCGGGAGGCGAAAGCGCGGGGCGTGCGTGTCACTGCGGAGACCTGCCCGCAGTACCTCGTCCTCGACGAAAGCGACCTCCTCCGTCTCGGCCCATGGGTGACGTGCGCCCCACCGCTCCGCCCCCGGTCGGACGTGGAAGCGGTCTGGGCCGCACTGCGCGACGGCACGCTCGACCTCATATGCTCCGACCACTGTGGCTTCACGGTCGAGAGCAAGCGAGCAGGGGAAACGGACATCTTTGCTGCGCCAATGGGGGTCAGCACGATACAGGGGATGTTGCCCATCGTGTACGACGAGGCGGTTCACCGGCGCGGCTGGTCGTGGGCCGAAATCGTCGCACGCACCACAGCGAACCCGGCCCGCATCTTCGGCCTCGCCCCGCGCAAAGGACGCATCGCCATCGGAGCAGACGCCGACCTCGTTCTGTTCGACCCCGATGCACAATGGATGGTGCGCCCGGAAGACGTGCTACACCGCAACAAATGGACACCCTTCGCGGGGCGGGCGGTGCGCGGGCGCGTGGTGCGCACCCTCGTGCGCGGTGTAACGGTGTTCGCAGACGGGGCGATACACGTACCGGGCGGCTTCGGGCAGTTCCTCGCCCCGTGATCGTACGTGGGTTACGAGCGAAAACGAAGCAGTTGTTCATCCTCATCAGCCCGTGATTCGTCTCGCGGGCAGGAATCACGGGCTGAGAGCACCGCCCCACAAAATCCCCGTCAACTTCTTTGCAACTCGCACTAAAGACACCGTGGCGGCGGACAAAGGACGGCTTCGACGCCACAAAGACCCAATGCTCGCAATCATCGGCACCTCACAGTGACAACGGGCCACATTTCCACCGTCGAATCTTGCACGAGCATACGCCGCGCCTCTTCGTCGCTTCCATAGGCGGGAACGCACAACGACGGCGCACGACGTGGGCAATCGCCTACTCCCGGTTTCGCGCCGCCCCGGAACCGTCGGGTAGCGATGCGTCCGTTTCGTCGCCCGTGAGGAGCGTTGCGATGCCTGCCGCGAACGTGTACCGGGGGACATAACCCGTGTCGGCAGCGAGGCGAGCGAGGGCAAGCGGCGCACGCGCCCCGGCAGGCGCAATTGCGACTGCTGCTTCGGTCATCGCTCCTTCTGCCCACGCGAACCCCGGCAGCACCCTCGCCGCATCGAGTGCCGTACGTAGGGGTTCTGCCCGCCCTGACCCGACGTTGTAGGTATCCCACGTGAGCCGGGGGGCAAATGTGAGGCGAGCGAGAGCGTCCGCAACGTCCGCCGCGTGAACCCAATCGCGCCGCCGCGCCGCTCCATGCACGATGAGCGGCGCGTGCATTTGCCCTGTCGGCACCGATTGCGCCATCCGCGCCGCCGCAACGACCGCCGCCACCGCCGAGAGCCGCCCTCGCGCTGCCGTGATCCGCTCCCACGGGCCATACACCGCACCGAGTCGCGCCGCCGCCACGGAAAGCCCGTGTGTCTCGTGGTAGTAACGGGCCAGTTCCTCCGCCGCCACCTTGCAACGGGCGTAGAGTCCCGTTGCCTGCGTTGGTGCGTCTTCCGTTACGGGGGTGAGGGCATCGGCATCGGCGGGCGGGCCGTACACGGCGTCGCTCGACACGACAACGACCCGCGCCGCCCCCGCCCGCTTCGCCGCTTCCAGCACATGCACCGCCCCCATCAGATTCACCGCGACGACCGCCACCGGGTCGGCCCGCTCCCGTTCCGGCGTCGGCGTCACCGCCCCCGCGTGGACGACCCGCCCATACCCCGCCGCCACCGCCACACTGATCGCCGTCTCGACACCCTCCCGGTCGGTGAGGTCGCCCGTTTCAACTTGTACACGCCCCGCCGCATCGCCCAACGCGGCGAGGAACCCCGGTGGCAGCGGCGCACGATCCCACGCGACCACGGGAACCCCCGCCCGTGCGAGGTGCGCGACGAGGTTTACCCCCACGAACCCCGTCGCCCCCGTGACGAAGACACCACCCCGACCGACATTACCCATGCGCCGCGCCGGACGACGCGGGTTCGATGGCAGTGAGCGGCACGGGTTGCCCGCTGCGTGCGCTCGCGTGCAAGGCGAGGGCGGTGGCGAGGGCAGCGCGACCGTCCGCCCCTGTGATCGCGGGTTCGCGCCCTTCCCGCACCGCCGCGAGGAACTCCGCTGTTTCGCGCACGAAGCGGTCGTCGTCGGTGGCCCGCACGATCTCCGGTTCGCGCCCCCGCCACACCGACGCCGTATGATCGGCACCAAGCAGCACCGCTCCCTCGGTGCCGTACACGTCGGTCGTCCAACCGGCGGGGAGTGGGTAGGGGGCAATCGCATCCGTCACCGTCGCCACCGCCTCGTTCGCGTAGGTGATCGTCGCGTGCAGCGTGTCCTCGGCGTCGCCTGCCCCCGCGACGTTACGCATCTGCGCCGAAACGGAAACCGCTTCGCTGCCGAGCAGCCAGCGTAGGCGGTCCACGCCGTGGATGCCGCTGTAGAAAAGCACGCCGCCGCCCGCCTCGCGCCGCCAGACCCAGCCGGGGCGTGCGCCTGCCCCCTGTATCATCTGCTCAACGGCATGACGGGGCGTGCCGATCTCCCCGGCGCGGATGTGACGGTGCGCCGCCATTACCTCCGTGCGGAAGCGGTGGACAAAGCCAACCATCAGTACCACGCCCGCCCGTTTCGCCCCCGCGATGATCGCGTCCGCATCCGCGAGGGTGAGGGCCATCGGCTTCTCGAGGAGCAGGTGTTTGCCGAAAGCCACCGCGTCGAGCGCGAGGGGGGCGAGCAGCGGGTGCGGTGGGCAAACGCTCACCGCGTCCACCCCGCGCCAGAAGGCCGGGGTCGCTTCCGGCAGCCACGCCGCCCCGACTTCCCCCGCGAGGGCCGCGCCGCGCTCCTTGTCCGGGTCTACGACGTACGCGACCCTCGCCGCCTCCGGCTGTCGGGCGAGAGCGACCGCGTGCCGTCCGCCCGCCTGCCCTGCCCCGAAGATACCCACGCGCACTACGCTCACGCCGTCCCCCTTGCCGGTGTCGCGGTTGGCGGCGTCGCCAATGGATCGGCGAGTGCGTCGGTCAGCCGCTCGACCAACTCCGCCGCGATGATCTCGGTCGCTTCTGCCGACGGTGCGCCGCCGACGTGCGCCGTGAGCAGCACACGGTCGCCCGCCAGCCGCAGGAGCGGGCTATCGGGCGGCAACGGTTCGTGGCGGAAGACATCCAGCCCCGCCCCCGCGATCTGTCCTGTTTCCAGCGCACGCACGAGGGCGTCTTCATCCACCATCCGCCCCCGCGCCGTGTTGATGAAGAAGGCCGTCGGTTTCATCCGGTCAAACTCCCGCGCCCCGATGTGCGCGTCGTTGCCGCCATCGTCGCGCTCCCCCTCCTGAAAGCGGTGGTGCAGGCTGACGAAATCGCTCGTGGCGAACAGGTCACCCCACTCCGCCCAGCGCACACCGAGACGGCGTTCCATCGCGGGGTCGAGCCGCGTTCGCTGCGTGTACTGCACGCGCATCCCGAACGCCCGCGCCCGCGCCGCGAACGCTCGCCCGATGCGCCCCAGCCCGACGATACCGACCGTCTTGCCGTACAGCACGCCGAAATTTTCCAGCCCCACCCAGTTGTAGGTGTAGCGCGTCTGATCGGTGAGGATGGGCGTTGCCCGGTCGGGGAGCCACGCCTCTGCCGCCGTCTGCCGCGTCACCCACGGCAGCGAACGCGAGAGGGCCATGAGCAGCAGCATCGCGTGTTCCGCGACGCCCACGAGGGCCGTGTTGGTCAACTCGACCACGGGAACGGCGGTCTCCGCGACCGTCGCGTCGCCCGTGTCGAGGCGAAAGATCAGCCGCAGGTCGTCGCCCGCCGCCGCGAGCATCGCCCCGGTCACGGGGGCGTTCTCGGTGACGATGGCGGCGACCCCTGCGGGTTCGTCGTCCAGCGACCACCCGGCGGGGAGATGTCGCCGGATCGCCTCTTGCTGCGCGGGGCGGATCGCGGCGTCCGCGAGAAAGATGCGCGTCATCAGAGCAACCCCAGTTCGCGCAGGGCAGCCGCGCCGCCGTCGAGCGTGGTGTGATCCATGCCAGCGTAGTTCGGGGAGTAGACGACGCCCGCCCCGCCCGCCCAGTACGTCGCCAGCACGCTGCGCCGCACGATGTCCGGCGTGCAGCGGGCCTGATCGGCGCGGGTGCGCGGGGCGTCCACGCCGATGCCCATGTACACGGGGATTTTCCCCTCCACCCCGCGCACGGCATCGGCGCATTGCCCGTAGACATAGGTGTCGGGATCGAGGCCACGCTCGACCAGTTCGCCCCACGGGGCTTCGTTGAAACCGAGCAGCTTGTACATCACGGGCGTCATCTCCTCCGGCGTCACGTCGCGCAGGATGGATTTGTGGAATTGCGCCATCTCGTTGACGTAGTTCAGCCCGCTCTGGTGCTGGTAGGTGATCGGCTTCACCCAGTCCGACCACATCGTCATCTCGCCCCACGGCCACTGCGCACGGCGGATCGGGTTGAAGTGGTTGCGGTTCCAGACGTTCAGCCCGAATTTCAGGTCGCGGTTGCACCACTTGACGATGCCGTACAACTCCCGATCCATATCCTTGTTGCGCTCCACCCAGTACTTCTCCCAGACCATCGCCTCCGGGTTGTTGTACAGCACGCGCAGGAATTCGATCATCGAACCGTCCACGAACGGCTCCCCCGCCCGCGCCCGCTGGAAGTAGTCGTGGACATTGAGCAGGGCGAGGCGGCAGCGTTCGGCGTCTATGCCCCGCTCGGCGGCGGCGCGGCGGTCGTGTTCGCAGAAGCACTGCGGTGCCTTGCCGATAATCATGTTATCGAGGGGGCTGCGCCGCTCGTTGCACCACATCACGCCGTCGAGGTCGTAGTTCTTGCAGTAGTCCTCGATGATCGAGTACCACCAGCGGCGGTAGTCCGGGTTGTTGATGCACGGCTCGCTGCCGAACCGCCCGAACACGTCCGTTTCCAGCACCTGCGGCAGGTTCGGGATATTGACGCCGCGCACGGAGCCGTGGTTCGCGTAGTTGAACAGCGGCTCCATCACCTCGGCGTAGACCTGCATCCCGCGTGCTTTCGCGGCGGGGATCACCCGTTCGAGGATGTCCACGCCCTCGGTCTCGCGGTCGGCACTGCGGAACTGCCTGATGAAGGTGCGGGCGTAGTACTCCGGGTGTTCGGCGATGTACGAACCGCCGCGCAGGTCGCCCGCCTCGGCTTTGCCGTGGTCGGGCCAGCCGTCCAGCTTGTGCGACACGCGCCGCCCGACTTTCAGGCCGAGCCACGAGAGCGTGCCGATCAGCAACACATTGACGCCGAACCGCTCCTTGAGCGAGTCCAGCAGCGGCTCGACGCCCTCGTCCATGAAGCTGATCGGGCTGACCTGAATACCGACGAATTTCTCCGTGTCCCTACCCGTAGAGGGAGCGGGGGGAGCCGCTGTTGTTTGCGCCATGTAGATTTACTCCTCGTCCGTCGTATGTCCGACCACGCGCCCGCTGCCGGGGGCGGCGATCACCGATTCGCCGTCGAAAACGGTCTGCCCGCGCAGCAGCGTGCGACACACGCGCCCGATACGTGGGAAACCGTCCCAGAGCACGCCCGTGCCGCCCGCACGGCTGCGAAATTCCGCGAGGGCGAATGTGCCACGGTCGGCGGGGTCGTACAGCACGAGATCGGCGTCCACCCCCGGCGCGATGGCTCCTTTGCCCGCCAACCCGAAGATGCGGGCGGGGTTCGTGACGAGCAGTTCCTCGAACCGTCGCCACGTCAGCCGCCCTTCCAACGCTTCGCCCACGGCCCACGAGAGCAGCAGTTCGCCCCCCGGCATCCCCGGTGGGGCGAGCCAGATGTTCTCCCGCGCCGCTTCCTTTTCCGCCACCGTGAACGGGGCGTGATCGGAAGCGAGCGTGTCTATCGTGCCGTCGCGCACCGCCTCCCACACCGCTTCGCGGTCGTGGGCTTCCTTCAGGGGCGGGTTGCACTTCGCGTACGGCCCGACCTGCGCGAGGGCGGTGCGGTCGAAGGCGAGGTATTGCGGGCAGGTTTCCGCCGTGACGGGTACGCCCCGCGCCTTCGCCTCCCGGATCAGCGCGGCAGTGAGCGCACTACTGACATGCGGCACATGCACATGCACGCCGAACGAAGCGGCGAGCGCGAGCAGCGTGCCGACGCTCACCGCCTCGACGTAGTCCGGGCGGGCGTCGGCGTGCGCGGGGCCGTCTGTGCGGCCCGCCGCCCGCAGGTGCGCCTCGCGCATCGCGTAGATAGGCTCGTCCTCGGCGTGAAAGGCGCAGGGGAGATCGAACGCCCGCGCCCGCTCGAACGCCTGCGCGAGATCGGCGGTGGTCGGCAGGCACAGCCCGTCGAACTCGCTCTCCCGACCCGGTGGTACGCGCTGCAAGAATGCCTTGAACGCCACCGCCCCGCCCGCTGCGGCAGAAGCCATCGCGCCCATGTCCGCTGCGCACGAGGCGTAGAAGGCGACATCAATCACCGTTTCTTGCGCGGCGAGGGCGGCCCGTAGGCGGAGGCTTGCGCCGTCCGTGGTCGGTGGCTCCGCGATGGGCATCTCGATCAGCGTGGTCGTGCCGCCCGCCGCCACTGCTCGCGTCGCCGTGGCGAATGTCTCGCGGTCGGGGCGCGAGGGGGCGCGAACGTGGAAGTGCGAGTCTATCGCCCCCGGCAGCACGAGCAAACCCGTCGCGTCGAGCGTGGCCCCGGCTCCGGCGAACGCCCCGCGCCCGCCGAGGGCTAGCACGCGCCCATCCGCGCCGATGGCAAGATCGAGGGGGGCGAGCGTTCCCCCCGTCAGTACGTTCCCCCCCGTGATTGCAGTGGCGGTGGCGATCATCCCCATGTGTACCAGTCGTGCAACTCGCCGTCGCGCACGAGGTGTTCCCCGTTCACGAAAACGTGGCGGACCATGCCGAGCGGTTCCACGCTCGCCGTCGGGTCGCCCTCGATCACCACGAGATCGGCGAACTTGCCCGCCTCCACGGTTCCGAGGGTGGCGGTGTCGCCGCGCAGGGTGGCGGAGTTGATCGTGAGCATCTGCAACACGTCGAGCGGCTTTTCCACCACACCGTATTTGAGCAAGGCACGCATCTCGCCCATGATCTCGTCGTGCGGCACGCACGGGCTGCCCGCGTCGGTGCCGAAGGCGAACAGGATGCCGGCCTCGCGCATCGCCTTCAGGCCCGCACCATACGGCGTCTTGGCGAATCGCTCATGCCGCGCCGCGAGGACGTGCGGCGGCATCCCGCGCTCCGGGCCGCGCTCGGTCTGCATCACGCCGGGGGAGAGGGTCGGCACCACGGGGATACCGCGCTCCGCCATCGTCGCCAGCACGTCCGGGTCGGCGATGCCGCCGTGCTCCACGGAGTCGAAACCCGCATCTACCACGTTGCGGATCGCGGCGGGAATCGTGGCGTGGGTGGTGATCTTCTTGCCGTAGAGGTGCGTCTCCTCCGCAAGGGCGTGCAACTCGGCGGGGCTGTACTGCGGCGTGCGCTCGCTCGCCATCACCTTGATGAGGTCAGCCCCGCCCTTCATCTGTTCGCGCACGGCGCGGCGCACCTCGTCCACGCCGTCCGCCTGCCGCCCGCACCACCACGTATGCCCGCCCGTACACATGATCGCCTTGCCGACGATCTGCAAGCGTGGCCCCTTCACCATGCCCCGCGTCAGGGCGTCCTTCGCGTCGAAGCCGGTGTTATTCATACCGAGGTCGCGCAGCGACGTAAGGCCCACTTTGAGCGACTTGCGCAGGTTCGCCACGGCCTTGATGCCGTTGATGCCGTCGGAATCGTACAGGGCTTGATCGCGCAGGATGCCCAACGGCCCGCCGTCCCAGCCCATGCCGCTCCAACCGAGGTGGACGTGGTTGTTCGAGAACCCCGGCACCACCGTCAGGCCCGTGATGTCGAGCGTGGTGGCGGCGGGTTCCGCCCCGAACGCCTCCGCCCGGTCTACCGCCTCGATCTTCGCCCCGTCAATCAGCACGCTCGCACGAGACTGCGTCCCCGTCCGTACGTCTATGACCATGCCGCCCGTGAGCAGTATCTTCGCCATCCTTCGCCCCTCCCCTTCCAAACTGTTGGTCAACCCTTAAATCCCCCGCCCCTGTCGCTCAGGCAGAGGCGTACTTGCCGTAGAACCGCTCGAAGCGGTCGAGAGCCTCCCCCAGATCGGCGATGGGGAGCATGAACGAGCAACGGACATGGCCCGCACCCGTGGGGCCGTACGCCCCACCCGGCCCGACGCGCACGTCTTCCTCCTCCGCGAGGCGGCGCGAGAACTCGGCGTCGGTCATCCCCGTGGGGCGGATGTCCACAAAGACGTAATACGTGCCGGGGGTGCGCTGCACGGGAATGCTTGCCGCCGCGAGCCGGTCGTAGAGGTAGGCCCGTCGCTCCGTCCATTCGGTCATCATCTCGTCCAGTGGCTCCTGCGGCCCCGTGAGGACCGCGAGGGCGGCGACCTGCGAGGGCGCGGCGGCACAGATCGAGGTGGCGTGCTTGATCGTGGTCAGGGCGGGTTTCATCCCCGCCGGGGCGCAGAGGTAGCCGACGCGCCAGCCCGTCATCGCGTACGCCTTCGAGAAGCCGTTCAAGGTGATCGTGCGCTCGTGCATCCCCGGCAGGCTGCCAATGCTGAAATGCTCGGCACCATCGAAGCAGAACCGCTCGTAGAGTTCGTCCGCGATCACGAGCAGGTCGTGCCGCGTGGCGATCTCCGCGACCTGTTCGAGCACGGCGCGGGGCTGGATCGCCCCCGTCGGGTTGTCCGGCGTGATGATGAGGATCGCCTTCGTGCGCGGGGTGATCGCCGCTTCGATGGCCTCCGGGCGCAGCAGAAAGCCGCGCTCCCGGTCGGTCGGCACCGCCACGACCTTTGCCCCGATCATGCCGACGATCTCGTCGTAGACGAAATAGTGCGGGTCGGCCACGATCAATTCGTCGCCGGGGTTGAGCACGCCCATCAGCGTGGTGAAGATCGCTTCCTGCACCCCTGCGGTGACGATAATCTCGGTGGCGGGGTCGTAGTCGAGGTCGTTGTCGCGCTTGAGTTTCACCGCGATGGCCTCGCGCAACTCCGGGATACCGTCATGGAAGGTGTAGTAGACGCGCCCGTTGCGCAGGTACTCCTCCACTGCTTCAATCGCGTGGCGGGGCGTGGGCAGGTCGGGCGTGCCTTGGGAGAGCGGCAGGATTTTTCGCGTCGGTGCGGTCTGCAACGCCCCGCCCGCGAAGGGCTTGGCGCGGTCGGCGAGCCAGCGGCTGCCCGTGGCTTTCGGTGTCTCGGTCGGTGTCGTGGTCACGAGAACGCTCCCTCCATGCTATGCCGTTCCGATGCCTCTTTTAGTGCGCCGCGAGCCACGCGGCGGGTACGTCGTGCCGTGCGAAGAAATCCGCCATCGTTACGGCTTGCCCGGTTTCGTGGCTCTCCTCGCACGCGGCGATCAGCCCGAAGGTCTTGAGGTGATCCAGCCCGCTCGGATGCGGGCGCAACTCCCCCCGCAGCAGTTGCGCGGCGACATCCGTGAGCATCAGGCGGGCATCGTCGGTCAGCGGCTCCTGATACGGGAGCGGCACCGGCTCGGTTTCCGCCGTGTTCGCGCCACGGGCGATGTGCAAGTCCGCGAACAGGTCGCGCTGGAACACTGCACCGTTCGTGCAGTCGGTGCGCCACAGGAACTGATTCACCTTCGTCTGCCCGCTCCATGTGCCGAAGTAATTGACGAGCAGCCCACCCGTCATTTCCAGCGTGGCGACCACGGTGGCGTCGTCATCGTACATGCTCCACGGCGGGTTATGGCAATGGCAGATGACGCGCTCCACCTCGGCGTCGTAGGCGAAGCGAATCTCGTCGAGGTGGTGAATCGTCTGCTCGTAGAGCATCGGCTGGCGCATCGTGAGCGGGAATTTGTTGATGCCGGGGCGGCGACCGTCACGATTGCGCCAGTAGGTGTATTGCGCGAAGCTCGGCGTGCCGATCTCGCCGGAGCGGTACAACTCGCGGGCCTTCGTGACGCAGTGCTGGTAGCGGAAGTTCAGCCCCACGGCGAAACCGCGCCGCGCTTCCTCCGCCGCCCGCACGATACGTATCCCCTCCGCGAAATCGAGCGTGAGTGGCTTCTCCGAGAGGACATGCGCCCCCGCCTCGAACGCGGCGATCACCTCACCGTAGCGATCCATCGGCGGCGTGGCGAGCAGCACGAGATCGGGGCGCGTCGCCGCGATGGCGGGCGCGAGGGCCGAATAGACCTGCCCTCCCGGTACACCATACCGTTCCGCCAGCCACGTCGCCGCCGCCGGATCGGGGTCCACGTACCCCACGATCTCGGTCAGCGGCTCGTCGTGCAGCAGCCGCGCCCACGTCTTGCCGCGTGTACCCACACCCACGAGCAGGGTGCGCAGGGTGTCGCGCATCGTTCCATCCTTCCCGTTCGTGTCCACATCAGCTGCGCAGGCGCGGGTCGAAGGCGTCGCGTAGCCCGTCGCCGACTTGGTTGATGGCGAGCACGGTGAGCATGATGACCAGCCCCGGCCCCGTGCTCACCCACCACGCCGTGCGCAGATACTGCCGCCCGTCGCTCACCATCGCCCCCCATTCCGGCGTGGGCGGGCGCACGCCGAGGCCGAGAAACGACAGCCCCGCCGCCGTGAGGATAGCGGACGCGATGCTCAGGGTGCTGAGGACGATCACGGGGGCGGCGATGTTCGGCAGGATGTGCTTGCGCATGATGCGCCCATCCCCGCAACCGATCACCCGCGCCGCCTCGACGTACTGGTTTTCCCGCGCCGCCAGCACCGAACCACGCACGAGCCGCGTGTACACCGGCACCGCCGCCAGCCCCACCGCCACCATCACGTTCTGTAGGTCGGGGCCGAGTACGGCGATGATCGTCAGGGCGAGCAGGATGCCGGGAAAGGCGAGCAGCACATCCATCGCCATGCTGATCGCGCTGTCCCACGCCCCCCGGTAGAACCCCGCGACCAGCCCCAGAATCGTGCCGAGCGACGCCCCGATGGCCACCGAGATGATGCCCACGGTGAGCGAAATCTGGCTGCCGTAGATGACGCGGCTGAAGATGTCGCGCCCGAACACGTCGGTACCCATCCACAGCCCCGGTTGCGGCGGCTCGAATTGCAGCGGCGACGGCGCGAGGGGATCGTATGGGGCAACCACGGGTGCGAACAGGGCGATGAGCACGAGCAGGGCCAGCACCACCAGACCTGCCATCGCCCCCCGGTTGCGGCGGAACTGCCGCCACGCGAGCGCACGCAGGCTGCGCCCCTTTGTATGCCGGGGGAGCGCGTCCACCGCCACCGGCGCGGCGGCTATCGGGATGGAAGCCGTATGACGTTCCACGGGCTTTATCCCTTTCCGTTCTTGTAGCGGATGCGCGGATCGAGGATCGCGTAGGCCACGTCCACGAGCAGGTTCATCACGACGTAGATCGCGGCGGTGAGCAGCACGGTCCCTTGCACGAGGGGAAAGTCCTTGCGCAGGATCGCGTTCACGGCGAGCCGCCCGATCCCCTGCCGCGAGAACACAGTCTCGGTGATGAACGCTCCACCGAGCAACGCCCCGAATTGCAGGCCGATGATCGTCACCACGGGAACGAGGGCGTTGCGCAACCCGTGCCGCACGACCACGGCCCGCTCACGCAGCCCTTTCGCACGGGCGGTCTGCATGTACTCCTGCCGCAACACCTCGAGCAGGCTGGAGCGCACGAGACGGGCAATCACCCCCGCCGCCCCCAGTCCCAACGCCACAGCGGGCAGCACCAGCCGTTTCCAGCCGCCCTGCCCCACCACCGGGAACCAGCCGAACTGAATCGAGAAGACATAGATCAGGATCAGCCCTAGCCAGAAGATCGGCATGGAGACGCCGAGCGACGCGATCAGGATGCTCACCGAGTCCAGCCATGTATTACGCCGCACCGCCGCGAGGACGCCGAGCGTGACACCGACAACTACCGCCGTGAACATCGCCGCGAGGGTCAGTTCCACGGTGCTTGGCAGCACCGCGAAGATCATCTCGGTCACGGGCTGGTTCGTGGTGATCGAGGTGCCGAGGTCGCCGCGCACGGCCCGACTGACGAACCGCCAGTACTGGACGTAGAACGACTCATTCAGGCCCAACCGCTCCCGCAGCCGCTCCACCGCCTCGGCGGAAGCCGCCGTACTCTCGCCGAGCATCAGTGTGGCGGGATCGCCGGGGAGGAGGTAGAGCATGGAGAAGACGAGCAGCGACACCCCGAACAGCACGGGGATCGCCCGCAATGCCCGCCCCCACAGGTACGTTCCCACGATGCTTCCCCTCCCCTGATGGGCGGGTTTCCCCGCCCGCTCCCGCATTCCGGGAACTTACGAGCCGAGGTTCACGTCGTACGGGCGCGGGTGGAAGTTCTGGTCGTCCATCTTCCAGCCCTGCACGCTCTTTTTCAGGCCGATAATCTGGAAGTCGTTCTTCACGGGCAGCACGATGCCGTTCTCCACGAGCAACCGTTGGGCGTCGGTGTAGTGGGCCACGCGCATGGCGGGATCGGTGGCGATCTCGCCCGCGTCGAGCATCGCGTCGAGTTGCTTCTGCATGTCCGGGTTCGCGTCCTTCATGTGTGTCCAGTTCCAGCCACCCGTGCGGTAGTTGTCGGAGTGGTACAGCAGCCGCAGGATGCGCGGGTCGGGCGCACCGAAGGTGACGAGCATCAGATTGTGCTTACCGTCGAAGCCGATGCCCTTCTGGTCGGTGAAGGGGCCGACCGTGATCTTCACGTCCACGCGCAGATCGCGCAGGGCGTTCTGCGTCGCCTCGGCGACGGGGCCGTTCGCGCCGAAGACATAGAGTTCCAGCGACAGCCGCTTGCCGTCCTTCTCGCGCACATTGCTCGCGCCTACCTTCCAGCCCGCGTCGTCAAGCAGCTTCTGAGCCGCCGCGAGGTCGTATTTATTCGCGTCCTCGCTCCCCTTCCAGTAGCCGAACGAGGCGGGGGAGAGCGGGCCGTACGCCGGGGTGTTCTGGTTCGCATAGAGCGTCTGCGCGATCTGCGCCCGGTTCAGCCCGATGTTCAGGGCGCGGCGCACGGGCAGTTCGTTCGTGGGGGCTTTCTGCACATTGAAGATGAACGACGTGGGGTGTCCGAGGGCGTTGAACTTGAGAATCTGGTATTTGTCCGTCTTCTCCAGCCGCTCCACCTCGCGCTGCGGCACGCTGATGACCGCGTCAACCTCGCCCGATTCGAGTGCCGCGATGCGGGCTTGCGCATCGGTCACGAAACGGTACGTCAACTTCTCGATGTACGGCGCACCGTTATGCGCGTACACCCGCGACTGCGCCCACTGGTAGTCCGGGTTGGCGGTCAACACCATGCGATCCTGCGGCACCCACTCCACGAACTTCCACGGCCCCGTGCCGACGGGGGTGCGTCCGTACTTCTCCAGCCCCGCCTTGTCCGCCGCCGTGGGCGAGATCATGCCGAACTCCTGCAACGAGATCATGCGCAGGAATGGGCCATACGGACGCTTCAACCTGACCGACACGGTGTACTCGTCCACCACGGCACTGCTCTCGTAGGGACCGATGTCGTCCACCGAGAGGAGCGAGCCGGTTTTGGGGTCAACCACGCGGTCGTAGTTATACTTCACCGCCGCCGCATTGAACTTCGTGCCGTCGTGGAACTTCACGTCGTCGCGCAACTTGAAGGTGTACGTCAGCCCGTCCGGGGCGATCTCCCACGACTTGGCGAGGTTCGGGAAAATCTCGCCCTTGTCGGTGGAAATCACCAGCGGGTCGTAGATCGCCCAGCCGAGAATCCACATGTGCCGGGAGGGGGTGCGGTGCGGGTCCATCGTGTCCGGCTCGTCGTAATTGGCAATGGTCAGTTGCGGCACCTTCTTCGGCATCGCGGCGGTCATCGCGCTCGTTGGTGCGGCGGTTGCGGCCCCGCCCGGTGCTGTGGTGGCCTGAATCGAACTCGACGCGGCGGTCGGTACGGCGGTGGCGACAGGCTGGCTCGCGGCGGCGGTCGCGCCGGTCGCGGGTGTGGCACCCCCACCGGGGGCGCGACCGCTGCCACCGGGTGCGGCCCCGGTGCCGCTCTCGCCACCACAGGCCGCGAGGGCGGCACTGGCGGCGGTGGCCCCGGCGGCGAGGCCGAGTCGTTGCAGGAAGCGGCGGCGTCCCAGTGCCTGTTCTTGCCAGCGGGCGTCAATGAGAGTGTCGAGCGCGTGGTCGTCGGGCGTGTGCGTCATCGCGTGATCCTCCCCTAAAGGCGAGCGAAACCAACGGGCGAGCGAACGAGAGAAGAGGACGTATCTCGGTGAGCGATGCCCCGTTGTCGGGGCGGCCGCGCCCCGCAAGTGCATGTGCATTTACACAAAGGTAAGGACTCATTTCCTCAGTGCGCCAATCACCTTTCTCCCCGCAAAAGGCTAGGCGAACGGGTGCTTCGGCGCAAGCTTCCCATGCTGTGCACCCCTACCATTTGTGAGTGTAGATACTGTAGTGTCGCACGAGGTTCGCCCCCGTGTCTACATAACGCTCCTGTCATTGCCGAAAGGTCGCGGCGATGGAGGTCGCGTCACACGCGCTCTTGTGGCTGCTGCCCCTCGGCCTGACGGTGCCATAGCCGCCCCTGTCGTGACCGAAAAGTAGGATAGTACGCTTCGCCGCTGTACCGCATGAGTGCCACCCTATAATAGTACAACTCCATAATAGTACAACTTCGCGGGGATGCCGAGCGGCTGCTACGGTGCGGTCGGCGCGGGGGCCACGCGGCGGACGAGTGGCTGGACGTAATCTCGCGGGCCACGACTGCGAAAGTGCTCGGCGGGTTCCTGCTCGATTGGTGCGGCGTGACCAAGTAACGGTTGACTACGTATAAGAGCCTGTGTGGGAAGGCAGGAAGCAGCGCGGGAGAAGCGCAAACGATGCCGGTGGAACGGCGAGAACTCGTCCGAACCCCGTCATTTCTCCGGGCGAAAGCCCTTGGCTGCCTCGACCCGACCCCTTCCCACACAGGCTCTGACGTTTTCCTCAACCGGCGTGCGCGAGGAATCAATGGTTGAGCATACTGCGTTGCACGGGGAGGCGCGGACGTCGCAGTCGCTGACGCCCTCGCACGCACCGCCCGGTTGTATCCCGCTCATGGCTGCAGCCCGTCCGCCGCCGCGCCCGTCCGCGATGAACTGCGCAGGCCCCTGCATCCCTCTGATCTGCCTATCGACTGTAGCTCACACCCCTCGAATCATCGGATGCACCGGAGGGGCGCGGACACATATTCATACCGTCGCCCTCGATGCCTCTCCCGCAGAGACGTGTGACAGATACGCTGTCCCGCCCTCGTAACCGAGGCGAAACGAGACGCGATCCGCCGCCTCGCGCACGCGGACAGCGAGGCGAGCGCGTGCGTCGGGCGGCAGACTATCCCGGTGCTTGGAGAGGCTCAGGGCGGCGACGGCCCTGCCCGTGTGGTCGAACACCGGCACGCCGATGCAGACCTGATCCCGCCTGCGCTCCTCGTCGTCCACCGCATACCCGCGCTCACGTATCGCGGTGAGTTCCACGTCGAGCCGGTCGAATGCGGTGATGGAGCGCGGCGTGTAGGGACGCCAGCCGTACTGCGCTATCGTGCGCCGCACATCCTCCCACGACCGATATGCATAGAGCGTTTTGCCGAGTGCGGTACAATGCGCGACCGCCCGCCGCCCCACCGTGGTGTGCCAGCGGGGCCACCCCGCAGGAACGGCATGAGCGATATGCAGCACATCCCCTTCGAACAACACCGCGAGGCTGACGAGCGCGTCCTGTTCGTCGCGCAGGCGATCCATCTCCTCCAGGGCGTGCTTGCGCACGTCGAGTTGGTTCAGCACAATGTGCGAGAGTTCGATCACCCGTAGCCCCAACTGGTAGCCCCCGCGTCGCTCGTCGCGTTCGAGCAACCCTGCGGCCTGGAGCGTGGCGACATAGCGATACACCGTGCTCTGGTTCAGGCCGACCTTCGTGGCGAGTTGCGCGAGCGAGAGGTGCGGCTCCTCCGCGCTGAAACATGCAAGCAGCAAGGTTGCCCGCTCGATTGTCTGGCTACGTCCCTTCGCCGACTTGACCGCGTTGGTGCTTCCCGTCATCGTCCCTGCTCCTCATCCCGCCGTCGGCATCGAAAATCCGCCCGTCGGGCCAGTCCATGTGACGCCCCCTCAGCGTAACAGGCTCTCGCCCTACTTTCAATAATTGACAACGATCTCGCATAGTTGACATCACCATCGCGCCGATGCTACAGTGTCGGCATCAAGCAAACGGGAGGAATATTCGTCGGGGCGGCAACGTGCGGATTTCGCGGCCCACATCGGTAGTCGCGTTTCCATCGGGGGAGGATGCTATGGGGGGGACGATCAAGATCGGCGTTATTGGTGCGGGAAGCGCGGTCTTCTCACTCGGGCTGGTACGCGATCTTTGTCTCGCGGAGTCGCTGGCGGGAAGCACTGTGACGTTCATGGACATAGATGAGGAGCGATTAGCGACCATCCACCGCCTCGCCGTACGCTACACCGCCGAACTCGGCGTAGATTTGCGTTTCGAGGCAACCACCGACCGCGACCGCGCCTTGCGGGAGGCGGACTTTGTGCTCAACACCGCGATGTGGGGCGGACACGAGCGCGAGGAGGCGTGGCGGGCCGCCGCCGAACAGGTGGGGTATTACCGGGGGCTGCACCGCCTCCAGACGCACTTCCAGCAATACGCCCTGCACCTGTCTCTCGCCCGCGACATTGCTCGCGTCTGCCCCGACGCATGGCTCGTGCAGAGTGCCAACCCGCTGTTCGAGGTCTGCACGCTCATGACCCGCGAGACGGGGATCAAGGCCGTTGGTCTGTGCCACGGCTTCTATGGCGTGTACAAACTCGCGGATGCGATGGGGGTACCCGCCGATGAGCTGCAATGGGAGGCACCCGGCGTCAACCACTGGGTCTACCTGACGCAGTTGCGCCACCGGGGCGAGGATTTATACCCGCGTGTAGATGCGTGGATCGCGGAGCATGGCCCGGACTACTGGCGCACTTTCGAGGGTCGGTTCAGCGACACGCAACTCGCACGCGGGGCGATAGACCACTACCGCCGCGTGGGGCTGATGCCTATCGGCGACGCCGCACGCACCTTCTCCGAGTGGTATTACCACACCGATCACCCGACCGAGCAGCGGTGGTACGGGCATCTCGGCGGCTTCGATAGCGAGCCGGGGTGGGGACAGTACCTCGACCTCCTCCAGAAGCGCGTCGCGGCGATCCACCGCGCCGCCGTGGACGAGTCGGTGCGGGTGACGGAGGTTTTCCCCCCGGAACGCACGCGGGAGATTCAGGTGCCGATCATCGAGGCTCTCGCGCACGACCGCCCCGGCGTTTTTCAGGTGAACGTGCCGAACAGGGGGGCCATCACGGGGATTGCCGACGACGTGGTGGTGGAAGGGAAGGCCCTCGTGGATGGCGCGGGTGTGCATCTCCTGCAAGTCGGCACGCTGCCGGCGAAGGTGATGCGGATGGTGCTGCTGCCACGCATCCATAAGATGGAGAAGGAGTTACTCGCCTTCCGCACCGGCGACCGCGACGTGCTCGTCTCCGTAGTGCTGGACGACCATCGCACGCACTCGCTGGAGCAGGCGGAGGCGGCGGTGGACACGCTGCTCGGCCTGCCGTGGAACGAGAACCTCGCCGCGCACTTCGGGTCGGCGCGGCAACCCCTCGCGCCGTACGCGCTCCCCGAACTCGCCCTCGTGCCATGAGGGGCGCGGGAAATCGGGCCGGTACATGCACGAGCGATGCACCGAACGGGATGAAGCTTTCGCTGTCGTAACGTTGCAACAAGGAGGGAACCGCATGGACACCGCACGCTCGACCCCGCGCCACCTGCGCCGCCGCCAGTTCCTCGTCGGCGTCGCCGGGGGCGCGGTCGCCGCACTCCTTGCCGCCTGTGGCACCGAAGAAGCCGCCACGACCGCGCCGCGCACCGGTGGCGCGGCGACAACGGCGGCGACGACTGCGGCAATCGCCGCACCTGCAACTGGGGCGACCAGCGCGACCAGTGCGACCAGCGCGACCGGGGCCACGGGGAGTGCCGGGGGTGCGGGCATGGCGAGCGGCAACCTGCCACCGGGGGTGACGGGTGTATCCTCGCTACCGGGGATGCCTACTGCCGTGATGACGAGCGCGATCACGCTCGAACTCTGGGGGGGCGGCACGCTCGAAACGGGCGTGGGCGACATCGTGGACAGCTTCAACCGGGTCTACCCGAACATCAAGGTGAACTACAACCGCTTCGTGAACGACGACACGGGCAATACGAAGCTGGACACCGCCCTGCAAGGCGGCTCGACCATTGATACGTACCTCTCCTTCGACGTGCCGCGCATGAGCCAGCGCATCAAGGCGGGCGTGGCGGAGGACCTCACCCCGTACATCGCCGCCGACCCGGCGGTGAAGCAGTGGGCGGATAGCACACAGGGTCTCTTCCGCTACAGCGACAGCAAGCTCTACAGTCTGCCCACGGTGATCGAGCCGACCGTGATGCTCATCAACAAGAAGATGTTCGACGCGGCGGGGGTCAAGGTGCCGGAGAAGTGGACGGTTGACGAGTTCCGCGAGGTCGCCAGGAGACTCTCCACCGGCAGCGGCGACAACCGTGTCTATGGCGTGTTCGCGCCGCCGGACATTGCCCGGATGACCCTCGGCGTCAACTACTGGTACAACGCGGACGGTTCCGCCTCGAACTTCGACAACCCCGCCTTCCGCCAGAGTGCCACACTGCGGCGGCAGATGATCGACGAGAAAACCGCCTTCCCCCACAGCGAGATCCTCGCCCAGAACCTGCGCGTCTTCAATCAGGACCCGTTCCTCAAGGGGCAGGTGGCGATGTGGCCCACGGCGACATGGGTGGCCCGCTACGTCAACGACAAGGAGAAGTACCCGCACGACTTCCAGACCACCTTCGCGCCGCTGCCGACGCCCGTGGGTGTCGAGAAGCCGTACACCGTGGGCGGCATCAACAACTGGGTGATGATGCACCCGAAGGCGAGGAACAAACAGGCGGCGTGGGCCTTCCTGCGCTACTGGCTCACCAGCGGTAGCCACTACATCATGACCAGGGGGGGCAAGCTGCCCGCGTGGCCGGGGGTGGATCAGGAGGGGGCCGCCGCCGGCATCCTCGGCCCGGATCGCGCCACGCTCTGGGATGTCGCCGCCTTCCGCCGTGTGCATTTCGACCCGAACATCCGCCTCGTCACCGACACGATCACCACGGGCCTCGCGGACATCCGCAGCATCGAGCAGCAGCAGGCCGACCGCCTCTACCTCGGTGAGATCGGCGTGGACGAGTACCTGACCGCGATGAAGCGGCAGGCGGACGAGGCGATCAAGAAAGCGAAGGCGTAGGCGTATGGCGATCCTGCCGCGCTCGGCCCCGATCCCGGTCTCACAGGCGGCGGAAGGGCGACGCGCCCGCCGCTCCCCGGAGCCGCGTGGGTGGGTCGGCTATCTGTTCATCGCGCCGAACTTCATCGGCTTCGCGCTGTTCACGCTGCTGCCGCTCGTGTTCGCCTTCGCGGTCTCGTTCGCGCAGTGGGACGTGGTCTCCGGGTTCGCGGGCATCAAGTGGGTGGGCTTGCGGAACTTTCAGGACATCTTCGCCGACGCGAAGTTCTGGGAGAGCCTGCGCCACACCGCGACGTACGTGGGTTGGTCGGTGCCGCTCACCACTACCATTGGCCTCGCCGCCGCCCTCGCGCTCAACGGGCCGATACCGGGGCGGGCGGTGCTCCGGCTCATCTTCTTCATCCCGTTCATCGTCAACACCGTGGCGATCTCCGCGACATGGATTCTCCTGTACCACCCGCGCTACGGGCCGATCAATGTCACCCTGCGGGGGTTGGGAGTGGAAAATCCGCCCCTATGGCTGGCGTCGTCGCAGTGGGCGATGCCCGCCCTGATTGCCATGGCGGTGTGGGGCGGGGTCGGCTATGCCGCGATCATCTACCTCGCGGCGTTGCAGGACGTGCCGCAGGAACTCTACGAGGCGGCGGAACTGGACGGCGCGGGCGGGTTGGCCCAGTTCCGCGCCATCACGGTGCCGTTCCTGACGCCGACGATCTTTTTCCTCCTCGTCACGGGGTTCATCGGCGCGTCGCAGAGCTTCGGCATGATCAACCTGATGACACGGGGGGGGCCGGGGCGAGCAACCACGGTGGTCAGCTACTACATCTACCAGAACGGCTTTCAGTTCTACCGCTTCGGCTACGCGGCGGCGATGGGCTGGGTCATGTTCGCGCTCGTGCTCCTGCTCACGCTCATCCTCTGGCGCGTGCAGCGGCGCGGCGTGTTCTACGCATAGCGACCGGAACCGACCGGAACCGAAAGGGGAACCGACGTTGGCAGCAACCGCGATACCGGCGGCACGAACACAGGGTCGCCACGTACGCCGCCCCGCCGAGCGGGCGAAGTGGGCGGTGGTGAGCGTGGTCATGTGGACACTGGCGGTTGCGTTCGTGCTGCCGTTCGTCTGGATGGTCGTCTCGTCGTTCAAGCGCGACATTGACGTGTTCCGCCTGCCGGTGCGCTGGTGGCCGGAACCCGCGACCTTCGCCAACTACGTGAAGGTATGGACGGGATCGCACCCGATGCCGCTCTACATCACGAACTCGCTCATCGTGGCGGGGGTGCGCACGGTGGGGGAGTTGTTCACGGCGAGCCTCGCGGCGTACGGCTTCGCACGGCTCCGCTTCCGGGGGCGGGACGCGCTGTTCCTGCTGTACCTGAGCATCCTCATCATCCCGCACCAGATGTTGCTCGTGCCGCGCTTCATCCTCTTCAAGCAGATGGGCATCTACGACACCCTCCTTGCCCTCATCCTCCCCGGTATCTTCACGGTGTTCGGCACATTCCTGCTGCGCCAGTTCTTCCTCACCATCCCGCAGGAACTCTCCGATGCGGCGCGGATGGACGGAGCCTCGGAATGGCAAATCTACCGCCGCATCGTGATGCCGCTGGCGAAACCCGCACTGGCGAGTCTGTCCATCCTCGCCTTCGTGTGGAGCTGGAACGACTACGAGGGGCCGCTGGTGCTGCTGACGAGCGAGCGCAACTACACCATCCCCCTCGGCCTCACGAGCTACATTGACGAGACGGGCGGCTACTCGGCGGCCCTGCTCATGGCGGGCGCGGCCTCGGCCATCCTGCCGGTGCTGATCGTCTTCCTCGTCTTGCAGCGGCAGTTCATCGCCGCCCTCGCCCGGAGCGGCATCAAGGGGTAGCGGGCGAGGCGGCGGGACATGACGTACGCGAGGAGGAGCAAACGATGACCACGACGGAGCGACACCATACGATCAATTACCGCATCCTCAACTCCGACTTCAAAGACCCGAACCGGGAGGTGGAAGTGTATGCCTCCCCGGAGGAGATCGGACAGTTCGGGGCAGACGGCTATCTCGTACGGGAGCGGCTCTTCCAAGGGGAAGAGTTGGAGCGGCTCCGTGCCGCGCTGGACGAGGTAGCGGCACGGGAGCGCGGCGAACAGACGGTGACGGGCAAGGCATTCGGCGGGCTGTTCCTGCGCCACCTGATGGACAAGCACGCGGCCTTCCTCGACCTGCTGCGCTTTGCGCCCACGCTCTCGGTCGCTCGTGCGACGCTCGGCCCGCAGGTGCAGGTGCGCGGCCTCAGTGCTCGCATCACCTACCCCGGCGAGCCGAATCAGGAGACGCAGTGGCACTTCCACCAGCGCGTGGTCCCGCAGCCGGTGCCACCCTTCTTCTCGCCCCCGCAGACGGTGGATGCCCTCATCTACCTCGACGACGCGAATGACGCGAACGGCCCCTTCTGCGTCGTGCCGGGGTCGCACCGCCGCCTGAACGAGAATATCGAGGCGTTGGACTTCGCGGACAAGCCGGGTCAGGTGACGCTGCGCGTACCCGCCGGGAGCGTGATCTTCGCGCATGGGAGCGTATGGCACCGGGGAATGCCGACCACGCCCGGAGGAACGGTACGCCGCCTGCTCATCCTCGGGTACGGCCCGACGTGGATGAAGCCGAGCATCTACGGGCAGAAGCCGGAGAACGGCCTCACGGCGCAACTGCTCGCAAACCCCGCCACCGACCACGAAACCCGCGAGTTGCTTGGCATGGGCGGGTACATGTAGCTCTATCGGTCGCAACTCCTACGAAACGAGGTGCAGCTGATCGGGGTAGGTGCATTTGTCTTGCGATGCCTGTGAGCGTGAGAACGCATAACCCTGATCGCGTCGGCACGGCGCATTGCCCCGCCCGTCGCTTCTCTGCGATACTGCACCGATTCGCCGCCGTTGGGTCTCCGGGACATCCTGTGCGTTGTCTGCGTGTGTACGTGCGCACGCCACGGGAGCGACGCGACCGAAAGGACGGCAGCACCATGCGCCAGACTGTTGCGCGGGAAGGTTCCACACCGACCCACGAGATTCGCTGCGTCCACGACCAGAAGGTGCCGATGCGCGACGGCGTCCGGCTCTCGGTGGACCTCATCCTGCCGCACGGGCCGGGGCCGTTCCCCGCCCTGCTCCACCGCACCCCCTACGAGAGCAACGCCGACCGCTGGATCAGCTGGGCGAAGTGGTTCGCCAAGCGCGGTTACGCCGTGCTCTCTGGAGACTGCCGGGGGCGGTACGAGTCTGAGGGCGTGTTCTACGCCTATGCGGACGAGGGGCGCGACGGCCACGACACGCTCGAATGGATCGCCCACCAGCCGTGGTGCAGCGGGGTGATCGGCACATGGGGCCGCTCGTACGGAGCCATCGCGCAGTGGCAGACCGCGCCGCTCGACAGCCCGTACCTCACCTGCATGGCTCCGCACGCGATCTGCGACGACTACTTCAGCGATTACCACTATGTCGGCGGCGCGTTCCAGCTCACGCTCTCGATAATGGCGGCGATCTGCTTTACCACGAGCGTCTCGCTGACCACTCAGGAGGCCGGGGCCGAATTGTTCAACACCAACCGCCTCATTCGCAGCCTGCCGCTGATAGACATGGACGTTCGCGCCATCGGCAAGGAGATTCCCTTCTGGCGCGACTGGCTCGCTCACCCCACGAACGACGCCTACTGGCACGCCCTCCGCACCACGGGCCGCTTCGACCGGATTGACGTTCCCGTGTTTCAGCAGAGCGGCTGGTACGACGCCTACGCGAACTCGCTGTTCGACCACTACACGGGGATCACGATGGGCGGCAAGAGCGACCGCGCCCGCAAAAACCAGAAACTGCTCATGGGGCCGTGGTCACACGGCGTGATCGAGAGCAGCCGCATGGGCGAACTCGACTTCGGCCCCGCCGCCTTCCTCGACCTCCGGGAGGTCGAACTGCGCTGGTACGACCACTGGCTGAAGGGGATGGACACGGACGTGGTCGAGGAGCCGCCGATCAGCATTTTCGTGATGGGCGCGAACGAGTGGCGGTACGAGCGCGAGTGGCCCCTCGCCCGCACCGAGCCGGTGCCGTGGTACCTGCACAGCGGTGGCAAGGCGAACTCGCGCTTCGGCGACGGTACGCTCTCGCCGGAGCCGCCGGGGGCCGAACCCCCCGACCGCTACGCCTACGATCCCGAACGGCCCGTGGTCAGCATCGGTGGCAACAACTCCACGCAGCTCTGGTCGGCGAAGGCCGAGGAACCCATCGTCCCCGGCCCGATAGACCAGCGCGTCCTCGAACGGCGCGACGACGTGCTTGTCTACACGAGTGCGCCGCTCGAACGCGATCTCGAAGTCACGGGGCCGCTCACGATGACGCTCTACGCCGCGTCGTCGGCCCGCGACACCGACTGGACGGCGAAACTCGTGGACGTGTACCCGAACGGCTACGCGATGAACCTTGCGGAGGGGATTATCCGCGCCCGCTACCGCAACGGCGACGACCGCGAGGAGCTGCTGCCCCCCGGCGAGGTGCAGCGGTACGCGATGCGCATGTACCCCACGAGCAACGTGTTCAAGCGCGGGCATCGCATCCGGCTGGACATTTCGAGCAGCAACTTCCCGCGCTTCTCGCGCAACCTGAACACGGGCGAGCCGGTCGCCACGGGGACGCGCTCGGAGATCGCACACCAAACCGTGCTGCATACGGCGGAGTTCCCGTCGCACATCACCCTGCCGGTAATCCCCGGCGGCACAGCGGGGGACTGACGCGAAACGATTATTGTGCATCTGGTGGGGGTAGCCTTTCGCCTACCCCATCGGTGCCTTGTGATGGGGGGGAACGTGACGGGGGAGACAGGCACTGGCTACCGAGTAGGCGCGGACATCGGCGGCACCTTCACGGATATCGTGCTGCGTGCGCCCGACGGCGCGTGCATGACGCTCAAAGTGCTCTCTACGCCCGACGACTACGCCCGCGCCATCGTGGAGGGGGTGCGGCACCTCGCGGAGCGGCACGCGGTGCCACTCGGCGATCTTCAGGCTCTTGTCCACGGCACCACCGTCGCCACAAACGCGATTCTGGAGAACCGGGGCGCGAAAACTGCCCTTATCACCACACGCGGCTTCCGCGACGTGCTCGAACTGCGGCGGTTGCGTACCCCGCAACTCTACGACCTGTTCTTCACCCCGCCCCCGCCCATCGCCGAGCGGCGGCTGCGCGTGGAGGTCGCGGAGCGCGTGGGCGCGAGGGGCGAGGTCGTGCTGCCGCTCGACGAGGCGAGCGTGCGAGCGGCGGTAGCGCGGATTGCGGACGAGGGGGCCGAGGCGGTCGCCGTCTGCCTGCTCCACTCGTACCGCAACCCCGACCACGAGCGGCGCGTGGGTGCAATCGTGCGCGAACACCTCCCGCACGCCTACCTCTCGCTCTCGGTAGACGTGATTCCCGAAATCCGCGAGTACGAGCGCACGAGTACCACGGTGATCAATGCCTTCATCGGCCCCGTGGTGCGCGATTACCTTGCCTCGCTCTCGCGTTCGCTCGCGGCGGTCGGCGTGTCCGCGCCGTTGCAGATCATGCAGTCGAACGGCGGGCTGATGTCCGCACAGGCGGCGACCGCCGCCCCCGCGCACATCGTGGAATCCGGCCCCGCCGCCGGGGTGATCGCGGCGCAGCGCATCGGTATGCGGGCGGGCGTCCCCGACCTCATCAGCTTCGACATGGGCGGCACCACCGCGAAGGCGTCCCTCGTGGAGGGGGGGCGCATCGGGCGCACCACCGAGTACGAGGTGGGGGCGGGCATCTCGCTTTCGAGCCGCCTCGTCAAGGGCGGCGGTCACGCGCTGAAGCTACCCGTTTTGGACATCGCCGAGGTCGGGGCGGGTGGCGGCAGCATCATCTGGCTCGACAGCGGCGGTGCGCTGAAGGTCGGGCCGCGCAGTGCCGGTGCTGCCCCCGGCCCCGCCTGCTACGGCCTCGGCGGCACCGAGCCGACGATCACCGACGCGAACGTCGCGCTCGGCTACCTCAGCCCGCACAGCCTCGCGGGGGGCGCGATCCCCGTGCATCCCGACCGGGCGCACGCCGCGCTCGCCACCGTCGCCGCGCCGCTCGGCCTGACCACCGTCGCCGCCGCGTACGGTGCGGTCACGGTGGCGAACGCCCGCATGATCCGGGCGATCAAGGCCGTCTCCACGTATCGGGGGCGCGACCCGCGAGAGTTCACGCTGCTCGCTTTCGGGGGCAACGGCCCCGTTCATGCGGTTGCCCTCGCCCGCGCCCTGCGGATGACGCGGGTACTCGTGCCGCCCGCGCCGGGGCTGTTCTCCGCCGTGGGGCTACTGCTCGCGGACGGCGAGTACGATCTCGTGCAGACCTTCTTCGGTCCCGTCGCCGCCCTCGACCGCGCCGCCCTCGACCGTACGTACGCCACGATGACGGCACGGCTCGCGGCGACGCTGGCGACCGAGGGCTACGAGGCCAGCGACGTGCGCTACGAACGTGCCGCCGATTTGCGCTACGTCGGACAGGCATACGAACTGACCATACCCGCGCCCGACGGCCCGATGACGGACGCGAGTCTCGCCGCCCTCGCGGAGGCATTCGAGGCGGAACACGAGCGTACGTACGGGCATCGTGCCGCGAACGAGCCGGTGGAACTCGTGAATCTCCGCCTCCGCGCCCGCATCCCACAGGGGGAGCAAGCCCCGCTGCGCCTCCCCGTGGCGGGAGGCGCAGCGCACGGGGGCGAACGCCTCGCCTGCTTCCAACCGGATGGCACGCTCATCTCCACGCCCGTCGTCACGCGGGCGGCGTTGCGCGGGGGCGAACACCCCGGCCCGCTGATCGTGGAGGAGTACGACGCCACGACCGTGATCCCGCCGCGATGCACGGCGCGGGTGGACGAGTGGGACAACATTGCCGTCGCGGTCGCGGCGGAATGAGGGAGCGAAAGGCGGCGGCGGGATGGACACGGTGATACGCGGTGGCTTCGTGGTGGACGGCACCGGCACCCCGCACCGGCAGGCGGATGTCGGCGTACACGGCGGGGCGGTCGCAGCGGTGGGCGACCTCGCGCACGTCGAGGGGGCGCGGGTACTTGACGCGGCGGGGCTAATCGTCGCCCCCGGCTTCGTGGACATTCACAGCCATTCCGACTTCACCCTGCTTGCCGATCCCCGCGCCCAGAGCGCGATCACGCAGGGCGTGACGACGGAGGTGATCGGCAACTGCGGTCACGGGTGCGCCCCTTTGGGTAGCGCGGGGGATGACGCCGCCCGCTTCGTCGGCAACATCTATGGCTACCGACCGGGAACGCCCCTGAACTGGACGAGCGTGGCGGGCTACCTCGACGCTCTCGACGCGGCCCGCCCCGCCGTAAATGTGGTGCCGCTCGTCCCGAATGGCAACCTGCGGCTGATCGCGCTCGGTGGCGATACGGGCCGCGCCGCCACGCCCGACGAAACGCGGGGGATGGTGCGGCTCCTGGAAACGGGGCTGGCGGAGGGCGCGTTCGGCTACTCCACGGGGCTGGAATACCCGGCGGAGCGGGCCGCGACGCGGGACGAGATCGCCGCCCTCTGCCGCGTCGTCGCACGGAAGGACGGCCTCTACACCACGCACACGCGCAACCGCGACGCGACGGCGGTCGCGGCGGTCGCGGAAGCCATCGAGACGGCGGCGGACGCGGGCGTGCGCCTGCACATCTCGCATATCATCCCGCGCCGGGGCGGTCCGCCCGACGCGAACGCGCAGGCTATCGGCCTCGTGGAGGCGGCGCGGCGGCGCGGTCAGGACGTGACGTTCGACTCGCACACGCGGCTGTTCGGCATCACGAACCTGAGCGCGGCGTTACCGCCGTGGGCGTCGGCGGGCAACCCCGCCGATATCGCGGCACGCCTGCGCGACCCCGCCGCCCGCGCCGCGATCAAACAGGCACCGAGCATCATCTCCAGTTTCGCCATCGGCGGCTGGGAGAACGTCGTGCTCTATACGAGCCGCCGTTGCCCCGATCTGGTGGGTAGGGATTTCGCGTCGCTGGCCTCGTCGGGGGGCGACCCGTGGGACGCGGTACTCGACGTGCTGCGGGCCGAGGCGGACGACCTGCACGGCCCGCTCGTCATCTGCCGGTCGTACGACGAGGACGAGTTGCGCGACACCTTCGCGCACCCGTGCTGCACCGTCGGCTCGGACGCGACCACGCTGGGGCGCGACGGCCCCCTCGCGGGGGCGACCTTCCCCCCGGCCTTCTCGTGGGCGGCGTGGTTCTTCCGCCGCTTCGTGCGCGAGCGCGGCACCTTCACCCTCGAAGCGGCGGTACAGAAACTGACGGCGGCACCCGCCGACCGCATCGGCCTCGCGGATCGCGGGCGGCTCGTCGTGGGGGCGCGGGCCGACATCGCCGTGTTCGACGCGGCGACCTTCGGGGAGCGGGGGACGCTCGAATCGCCCAACGAGTTCGCGGCGGGGATGCGACATGTCCTCGTGAACGGCGCGGTGACGCTGGAAAACGGGGCATTCACGGGTGCACGGGGCGGTGCGGTACTGCGCCATTGACGTATGACGGGAGCTTTTCTGTGGCGCGGGCCTCGGCCCGTGATGTGTGCGGCGGGGAGGGAGTCATGGGCCGACGCCTGCGCCACACGGGGTCGCGCTCTCGCTACCTATCGCTTTCAATGGGGAGGGAACGTGACGGAGAAGACGCGCACGATAGACCCGATCACCTTCGAGGTGATCCAGAACGCCCTCGGTGCCGTCGTGGACGAGATGGCCCTGACGATCATGCGCACGGCGTATTCGGGCGTGGTCAAGGACGCGCTCGATTATTCGACGGGCTTCTGCGACCGCGAGGGGCGGGTGATCGCGCAGGGGCTGACCATCGTCTTCCACCTCGGCTCGTTTCCCGCCGCCCTCGACGTGCTGCTGCGGCAGTACGCGGGGCGCATCTTCCCCGGCGACATCTTCATCCTCAACGACCCGTATAGTGCCGGGGGGATTCACCTGCCGGACATCTACATCATCAAGCCCGTGTTCGCGCCCGATACCGACGGCGACGACGCAGCGTTGCAGGGATTCGCCTGCACGCTCGCGCACCACACCGACGTGGGCGGCATCGTGCCGGGGAGCAACTCCACGAATGCCACGGAGATTTACCAGGAGGGGTTGCGCATCCCGGCCCTGAAGCTCTACGAGCGCGGCGAGCCGAGCACCGCGATCTTCGCCCTGATCGAGCAGAACGTGCGCGTGCCGGACAAGGTACTCGGCGACCTCCGCGCCCAACTCGCGGCGGCGGCCATCGGCGAGCGCGAGTACCGCGACCTGATCGCCCGCTACGGGGCGGGGCAACTGCGCGACTACACCGACGCCCTGCTCGACTTCAGCGAACGCCGCGCCCGTGACGAGATACGCCAGTGGCCCGACGGCACGTACACCTGCACGGGCCACATAGACGGCGACAACCTCGCCAGCGGCCCCGTGACGATACAGGTGCGACTGGAGATCGCGGGGGACCGCATCCGCGTGGACTTCGTGGGATCGTCGCCGCAGGTGCAGGCGGGGATCAACTCGCCCCTACCGTTCACGAAATCCGCGACGTACGGGGCGATTCGCCTGCTGATGGACCCGGACATCCCCAACTCCACGGGCTATTTCCGCGTGATAGACGTGGTCGCGCCGGAGGCATCGGTGGTCAATCCGGTGCTGCCGGGGGCGTGCGGGGCGCGGGGTATCACGGGCTTCCGCGTGATGGACACGGTACTTGGTGCGCTCGCGCAAGCGATGCCGGATCGCGTCTGCGCCGACGGCGAGGGCGGCAACACGATCATCAGCATCGGCGGCTACGACGCCGAACACCAAGCGGCGGTCTATGTAGAACTTGTCGCGGGGGCGCGGGGCGGCAACCCGCGTGGCGACGGCAGTGCAGGCGTGGCGCACCCCGGCTCGAATGTGGCGAACACGCCCATAGAGATCATGGAGACGGAACTGCCCGTGCGCGTCGAGGCGTACGGCCTCGTGCCGGACAGCGGCGGGGCGGGCGAGAACCGGGGGGCGTTCGCGCAGGTGCGCGAGGTGCGCTGGCTGCTCGGCGACGCCGTACTGCAACTGCGCTCCGACAAACGCCGCTTCCCGCCCTACGGCCTACAAGGGGGACACCCCGGCAGCCCGTCGTGGAACATCCTCAACCCCGACGGCGAGGCCCGCGTGCTGCCCGCGATGAGCATGACCCCGATCAAAGGCGGCGACGTGATCCGCCACATCCTCGCGGGGGGCGGCGGCTGGGGCGACCCGCTCGCCCGTGCGCCGGAGCGCGTGCGTGCCGACGTGTGGAACGAACTCCTGAGCGTCGAGGCCGCACGGGAGTTGTACGGCGTGGTGATCGAGCCGCGCACCCTCGCCGTGGATGAGGCCGCGACGGACGCGCTGCGACGAGAACGGACGGGGGAACGCACGTCGGCAACGTAGGGCGGCATGGGGGGACGGGCTTCAACTCGTTTATCCCCGGACGGCGGGCTGATGAAGGTCAACAACTGAATTGGGTACGGTGGTTGTTCTTGGTGCGATGGTGCTCTCAGCCCGTCATCCCCGGACGACGGGCTGAGAGCACCATCCCGCCACTACCTGATCCCGTTGTGAACCTTCATCAGCCCGTCCCACTATTATTCTGGGGAGGGGGATGCATGACGGCAGACGCGGAACACGAATACGGTATGGTGATCGCCAAAGACGTGATGGTGCCGATGCGCGACGGGGTGCGGCTCGCCACTGACCTCTACCGCCCCGCCGTGGGCGGCGAGGCCGCGCCGGGGCCGTTCCCGACGCTGCTCGGTCGCACCTCGTACAACAAGGACTCCGACTGGCTCTGGGGGGCGTTGCCGCGCTTCTTCGTGCCGCGTGGATACGCGGTGGCGATCCAGGACCTGCGCGGGCGGGGCCGCTCGGAAGGCACGGGGCAGTACTTCCATACCGCGAACCCGACCGAGGGGCCGGACGGCCACGATACCGTGGAGTGGATCGCGGCGCAGTCGTGGTCGAACGGGCGCGTCGGCGGCACGGGCAGTTCACACGGGGCTATCGTGCAGCAGGTGATGGCCCTCCACCGCCCGCCACACCTCACGGCGATTTGGCCCGATGTGGGGCCGACGAACAGCTACGCCCATCAGGCCCGTGAGGGCGGGGCGATGCAACTGCACATGTTCGGGGCGCAGTTCCTCCACGCGCAGGATGCGCAGGAGATTCGGGACGACCCGGCGGCGAGGGCCGCCATCGTGGACGCGATGCACCACCTGCGCGAGTGGGTCTTCCGCACCCCCTTCAAGCGGGGGCAGACGCCGCTCCGTGTCGTGCCGAACCTCGAACGCACGCTGTTCGACTACTACCACCGGGGGGCGTACGACGACTTTTGGGCGCACGAATGCAACGATCAGGAACGCCACTTCGACCGCCACGCCGACATCCCCGGCACCTACAGCGGCGGCTGGTTCGATCCCTACGCGGTGGCGACCACGCGCTACTACGCCGAAATGGCGCGGCGGAACACGACGCCGCAACGTCTCGTGGTGGGGCCGTGGGCGCATGAGGGGATGCGGCAGCGGTTCTCGCACACGGGCGACGTGGACTTCGGCCCCGGTTCGGTCTGGGGAACGGCTCGGTACGACGCCGAGCGGTTGCGCTGGTTCGACCACTGGCTGAGGGACGACCGGAACGGTGTGGAGGACGACCCACCCGTGCGCCTCTTCGTAATGGGGGGCGGCAGCGGACGCCGCACCGTCGCCGGACACCTCGACCACGGCGGCGCGTGGCGCGACGAGTGGGAGTGGCCCCTCGCCCGCGCCCGCGTCGCCGAGTATCACCTGTACCCCGGCGACCTGCTGAGCGAGACTGCGCCCGGTGCCGACGCCCCGCCCGCCCGCTTCGCCTACGATCCCGCGCACCCCGTGCCGACGATCTCCGCGAACGTCACTGGGTTCTTCGAGATGGTGCCGGTCGGGGAGGGCGTGGAGCCGCACTTCGCGGATTTCATCCCGCCACGGGCGCGGATGCGCACGGTCGTACGCTCCGGGGCGACGCACCAGAAGGAGGAGCCGGGGATCATCGGCGCACGGTTCCCGTACCCCGCCCTCGCGGAGCGGCCCGACGTGCTCGTCTTCCAGACCCCGCCCCTTGAAACGGCGGTCGAGGTGACGGGGGCGAGTACGGTGACGCTCACGGTCGCCTCGTCCGCCCCGGACACCGATTTCACCGCGAAACTGATTGATGTCTACCCGCCAAACGCGGACTACCCCCACGGCTATCACATGAATCTCGCGGACTCGATCATCCGGGTGCGTTACCGCGACGGGTGGGAGCGCGAGACGCTAATGGAGCCGGGGGAAGTCGTCACGGTACACATCACGCTCCCGCCCACGAGCAACCTGTTCGCGGCGGGGCATTGCATTCGCCTCGATGTTTCGAGCAGCAACTTCCCCCGCTTCGACACAAACCCGAACACGGGCGAACCCGTGGGGCGGCATACGCACACGGCGGTCGCGCACAACACCGTGTTCCTCGACGCCGCCCGCCCGTCGAAGATCGCTCTGCCCGTCATCCCGCGCTCGTGAGGAGGAACCGCCTGCCCCGTCAGCCCTCGGCCTCCTGCATGATTACGGAAACCACGTCGCCCTGATTGGTCTCGGCGCGGAAGCGGCGCACGAGCAGATAGCCGTCCGCATCGGCGAGGATGTCCACCCCCGGCTCGTCGAAGCGGTCGAAGTCGTGGATGCGGGCCACGGGCGTCCCCGCCCGCACGAACGAACCGAGCGGCACGAGCGGCTCGCTGATGCCGCGCACGGGGGCGGTGATGTAGCGGTCTATGTCGGTCTGCGACACGACGCGCTGCTTGTCCACCCATGCGGGGACGAGCGATTCGATCTCGCCCTCCATGAGGCCGAAGTGCCGCATCACGTTGCGCACGCCGCCGTGTGTCCAGCGCACGCCGTCCAGATCGGTGCTCGCACCGAAGCCGAACTCGCTGCCGATGGTGATCTTGCCCATCGCCTCGGCCTCCTCGGTGAGCAGCCCCGTCCCCATGCCGCTCGTGTAGACCATCACGAACGGCGACCCGAACAGCAGCGCGACCTCGCGGAAGGCCGCGAATTGCGCGGCATCGGCGACGTGGTGGAACGACGCGCACCGGGCGATCTCGAAGGTCTGCCCCGCCGCGTGGATGTCTATCACCACATCGGCGCGACGCAGCACCTCGTCGGTGACGAAACGGGCGATGCGCTGCGTGATCGTGCCGTTGGCATCGCCCGGGAAGACGCGGTTCATGTTCGCGCTGTCGAGCGGTGAGTGCCGCTGCGCCGCCTGAAACGCCGGCACGTTCAGCACGGGCAGCACGATCAGCCGTCCCGCCGTCACCGCCCCGGCGGTCGTCTCGCGGATGAGGTTCTTGAGACCTACCGGCCCCTCGTACTCGTCGCCATGCGTCCCGCCGATAGCGACGACCGTTTTCCCCGGTCGCGGGCCGCAGATCACGCACAAGGGGATGCGCACCCGCCCCCACGCGCCGTCGAGCGTGAATGGGATGTGGTAGAGCCGTTTGCCGGGGCTGTCCCAGTCAATCGCCGCGATGGGCGTGATGTCCCGGATCATCGTTGCTCCTTTCTGCATAGAAACCACGAAACCCACAGGCAAGGCCGAACGCCGATTGCAGACCAATACCGCACGCGGGAGGGGGAAAGGTTCCCTGGTTCCGCAACATCACGCTCGCACCGAATAGCGTTCCACGACCGATTCGTCTATCTCGATGCCGATGCCCGGTTCCTCCGGCACCGCCGCGTACCCGTCCACTACCCGAATCGGGTTGCGGGCGAGCTGCTGGCGCAGGGGCGAATCCTCCACGCAGAACTCCAGAAAGTGCGCCTCCGGCACGGCACTGAGCAGGGCGAGCGACGCGGCGACGTTGATGTCGGTGGTGAAGGCGTGGTTAACCACCTCCAAGCCCCGGTCGAAGGCGGCGTAGGCAATCTTCTTCGCCTCGGTCAGCCCGCCCACGCGGGTCACGTCTATCTGCACCACGTCTATCTTGCCGCGATCCATCAGGTCGGTGTAGGAGGCGCGGTTGCTCTCCGCCTCGCCCGCCGCGATGCGCAAGGGCGTGGCGCGGGCGAGTTCGGCGTAGCCGTTGAGGTTGTCGGGGGCGAGGGGTTCCTCGAGCCAGTAGATGCCGTACCGGGCGAAGCGGCCCGCCATCTGAATCGCGGTTTTTGTGTTGTAGGCGTGGCCCGCGTCTATCAGCACGTCCACCTTCGGCCCTACCGCCTCGCGGATCGCCTCCACGAGGGCTTCGTCGTAGTCGAGATTCTCGCCGAGCGGATCCCAGCCGAACTTCACGGCGGTGAAGCCCTGATCCACGCACCACTTCGCCCGGTCGGCGGTGGCCTGCAAGGAATCGCCGAACAGCGTGCTCGCGTAGGCACGCACCTTCGTGCGGAAGCCACCGCCGAGCAACCGCGCCACGGGCATCCCCGTCGCCTTGCCCATGATGTCCCACAAGGCCAGGTCCACGCCGCTCATCGCATGGACGAATACGCCGCGCCGTCCGGCGTAGCGCGACCCCTGATACATCTTCTGCCAGAGGTATTCGTACGCGAACGGGTCCTCCCCCATCACGAGTTCGCGCAGTCCGCTCGTGATCGTGCTCGAAAACGGTGCCTCAATCGCCGCCTTCGCCACGATGGGCGACGAGTCCACCTCACCGATCCCCGTAATGCCCGCGTCCGTCTCGATCTTGACCAGGAGCGCGTCCTGCGTGCCGTCGCACCGCTCGCTCACCTCCGGCAGCCGCAGATAGACCGCCCGCACATCCGTGATCTTCACTGTCGCTCCCCCTCATTCGCGCAGATTGCGCCATATCCTTATGCGGCGCGGGCTTCAGCCCGTGATTCCGTCCGTGCGGGGGAAATTGCGGGCTGAGAGCACCGCGCCACACATGCCCCCATCTCCCGACCTTCGTGCAAAGACGCCGCGTTAGAAGTCGAACGGCAGCGGGAAGGTGGGCGGGGTGTCATGATGTTCGCGGCGCGGCATCGGTGGGCGGGCCTTGAACCAGCGTACCATCTCCACGAGCCGTTCGGCGGAACGCTCGAACATCAGACGGCCCTTCTCCCCGGTCGCTTTCTCCGGCTCCCCGAACGACCCGGTTTCGGAGTACGACGAGGTCCACTCGACGATTGCCGCCGGCCCCGCCCCCGCCATCACGTCCACCCACTGCCACTTCTCGCCGTCCGGCACCTTCGTCATGAACTCCGGCAACGCGCCCCGCACGCGGTCGGTACGCACGCCGTCCCGATCCATGTGCAGATACACCGAGGTCTCCATCTCGCAGGCGTGAGCGCACCCACCGGGGATGACCGAGGTGCGCACCTCATTGTTCCAGTAGTCGGCGGCGAGCTGCCACCACCCCACCGAGCAACAGACCGCGTCGGTCTGGAGGTTCGTCTGCCGCCCGACCTGCTCCACGAGCGGCTGGTTGGAGCCGTGTCCGTTGATGACGATGATGCGCTTGAAGCCGTGGTAGGCGACGGAGCGGGTGATGTCGAGCAGGAAGCGCACGAACGTCTCCGGCTCGATGTTGATCGTGCCGGGGAAGTCCATGACGTGGTGGCAGTAGCCGTAGTTCACCGTGGGCATGACGAGCATCTCCGCCGGTGCCTGCGCCCCCGCCGCCAGACACACTTCCGTGACGGTGCGGAAATCCACGTCGAGCGGCAGGTGATGCCCGTGCTGCTCCACCGATCCGACGGGCAAGACGACCACCTTCTCCTGTCGCACCGCCTCGTTGATCTCCGGCCACGTCAGCGATTCGTACCGGTACTGCGCCCGCACGGCTTCCGGGTCAATGTCGGAGTGGGACACGGCACACATCCTTTCTGTGGCGCGTCACGGTAACGACGCCAATTCGTTCAGCGCGGCAACGGTACCTTCGACCAGCGCGGCGGCGGCGTCCGGTGTATACGGCGAGGTGTAGACCTCGTATCCGCCACGCGGATACTCCTCCGGCGTCGGTACGTAGCCGAACCAGCCGCCCGTGTAGCCGCCGAACCATGTATGCGGGAAAGGAGACCGCGCCCTGATCGCGGTGCCGATCTCGTGGAATGGCTCGCACTCCGCCCCGGCGAAAACGGCGGGGCCGATGCGCAGCAGATGCAGCGCGACCGGGAAAGTCTCGCGCCCGCCGAAGGTCCGCACGCGGAACAGCGTCATATTCGCCCGCTTCGCCACGAAGGTCGCGGCCTCGACCTCGGCGGCGGGCGCACCGCGCCGCACGAGGGCGTCGAGATGCCCCACGGCGTCGCGCACATCGGCCTCGGCCTCGGCGAGCGGGGGCAGGGCGGCGACGGGCAGCGGCACCTCGCAGGCGAGGGTGCGCACCGCCGGCTCTGGCCCTTCGTCCGGCACCGCCTCCCAGACGCCGAGCGGCGCACCGCTCTCCCAGATACGGCTGTGGCGGTAGGTGACGGTAGGGAGGCGGGTTTCGAGCCAGACCCGCGCCGCCTCCGCCCCCACCGCCGCGCCGAGCCGCCGCACCGCCCGCACGTCGTCGGTGTAGCCGATTTCGCCGGGGCCGATGTCGCCCGTTGCCCCTTGCGCGAACAGGCATGGTGCGCCCGTGAGCGTTTCCACCGCCCGCTTCATGTGTCCCGGCCAGTCGGGGCTAACGAGGCGGTTCGACGGGCCGAGCGCGGTCGGGTGCATCGTGTAGCCGACAATCGCGGCGACGGGTTCCCCGGCGCGGTCGTCAATGCGCGTCACCTGCACGAGCGGTTCTATCGGACCGACGGGGTCAACGCCCGTCACGGTACGCCCGTCGGGGGCCGTCTCGCGGCGGTTGCGGGCGACACGGCTCGCGCCCGCGCCAACACCAATCCGCGCCGGTCGCAGGCCGCGCACGGCGAGACGCGCCGCCCCCGCAACGTACGCGGACAACTGGGCGTAGTAGCCGCGCAAGGCATCACCCCCTTCTGCTGCCCAGTCCCATGCGCTCGGCGGCGGCCCCGCGTGGTTGTGCGTCACCGAGAGGCGCACGGCGGTAGGCGCGATGCTCACGGCGTGTGCCACCGCTACTCGGATCGCGTCGCTCTCCTCGCGGGAGACGATCACGAGGTCGAGATCGGCGAACGCCGCCGTTTCGCCACCGCTGTCTGTCACCACGAGCACCGTGGCCCATAATGCCGCCTCCGCTCCGTCGGGCAGCACATGCACCTGCGCCCCCCAGCTCGCGTGCGGGGCGGAGAGCGGCGGCGTGATCTCTACGCGCCCCACTCCCGCCCGGAACCCTCCCGCCTCCATGCCGTCCCCCTTTCCCGAACCCGAAAATGCACGTAACCCCCAGTCACCTTCCCTGTGGGGAAGGGGGAGCGAAGCGTACGAATACCGCAATCGTTCCCGTACGCCGCGATGCTCGTGAGGCATACTCCCCCTCCCCATAGGAAGGGGGCCGGGGTGGGTGCATTTTACCCTCCCCTTTCCCGCGCTAGGTCACGCGCAACCGGGGGTCGAGCACATCACGCAGGCCATCCCCCAGAAAGTTGAAGCCGAGCACGACGAGCATGATCGCCAGCCCCGGAAAGATCGCCATCCACGGCGCGATCTCCATGTACGTGCGGGCGATGTTCAGCATCCCGCCCCAGCTCGGTTCGGGTGGTTGCGCCCCTAGTCCGAGGAAACTGAGGGTCGCCTCGCTGAGAATAGCGGTGGACAGATACACCGTAGTAAGGACGATCAGCGGCGCGACGATATTCGGCAGGACGTAGTGGCGGATCAGCCAGAAGTTGCCCGCGCCGAGGACACGCCCCGCCTCCAGATACGGCTCGCTCATCACCGAGAGCACCGAGCCGCGTATGACGCGGGCGAAGGCGGGAGCGTAGACCACGCCGATGGCGATCATCGCGTTCTGGCGGCTGGGGCCGAGCAGCCCCGCGATCACGATGGCGAGGATCAGCCCCGGAAAGGCGAACAGCACGTCCACCACGCGCATCAGCCATGTGTCGAGCCGCCCACCGAAGAAGCCCGCCGCCACCCCCAGCGCGGTGCCGAGGACGAGCGCGATCAGCACCGAGATCATGCCCACCTGTAACGACACCTGCGCCCCGTGGAGGATGCGCGAGAAGGTGTCGCGGCCCAGTTCGTCCGTCCCCATCAGGTGCGCCCCGCTCGGCGGCAACAGGCGACGGGCTTTCTGATCGGACGGCGGGTAGGGCGAGATCACCGGAGCAGCGACCGCGACGGCGACCGTGAGCAGGATGATCGCCGCCCCGATGATGCCGATGGGGTTGCGCCACTTTCGTGGTAGTGCCAAGCGACGCGGGCGATGCGCGACGGTGTTCTTTGCGGCGGCGAGCGTACTCATCCCTGCCGTATCCGGGGGTCGAGCACGGCGTACAAGAGATCAACCACGAGGTTGATGACCACGAACACGGTGGCGATGAACAGGGCCGCGACCTGCACGAGCGGGTAGTCGCGGTTGAAGATGGCCTGCACGAGGGTGTTGCCGAGGCCATTGAGGCCGAAGATCACCTCCATGATCGCGCTGCCGCCGAGCAACGCGCCGAGCTGGAAGCCGATCACCGTAAGCACGGGGATAAAGGCATTGCGCAGGGCGTGGCGGTAGACGACGATCCGTTCACGCGCACCCTTCGCACGGGCGGTACGGATGTAGTCCTGCCCTAGGACCTCTAAAAGCGTGGTGCGCGTCATGCGCATGACGATGGCGACGAGTTGCACGGCGATTGCTGCCGCCGGCAGGAGCATCTGCTTCAGGTTGCCGAGAGGGTCGGTGAGCGGGTTGATGTAGACGATGTCCGGCACCCAGCCGAACGCCTTCGAGGTGACGAGCAGGGCGAGTGTGGCGAGCCAGAAGTTCGGCAGCGACAGCCCGACGAGGCCGGCGACGCGGGCGGCGAAGTCGAAGCGGGTGTCGCGCCGCACCGCCGAGACGACGCCGAGCGGCACGGCGAGCAGCGTGCCGATCACTACCGCGAGGCCCGCGAGTTCGAGCGTCACGGGCAGGGCGCGGAGCAGCAGTCCGCCCACGGGCTGACCGCTACGCAGCGAGATGCCGGGGTTGCCGCGCAGCAGGTCGCCCACCCAGCGCACGTACTGCACGGGGAGCGGGTCGCTCAGACCGAGCGAACGGCGCAGGGCGATCTTTGCCTGCGAGGTGTCCACCTGTTGGTCGCCTGCAAGCAGGATGTCCACCACGTCCCCCGGCAGGAGCCGCAGCATCACGAAGATGAGCAGGCTCATGCCGACGAGCGTGGGGACGAGCAGCAACAGGCGGCGGAGTGCGTACGGCCCCATTCGCGGCTATCCCTCCACCCACGCCTCGCGCAGGCCCGTGTTGAAGTCCGTGAACGAGACGTACATGTTCTTCATGCGCGTGCGGACGATCTGGTACTTCTTGTTCTGCACGGTGTAGAGGTGCGGCACCTCGGTGAGAACGATCTCCTGTATGCGGCGATAGAGCGGCTTGCGCTTCGCCTGATCGGTCTGCGCGAGGCCGTCGGCGTAGGTCTTATCCAGCTCCGCGCTCTGCCAGCCGTCCCCGAACCAGACCTTGTACGAGCTGTCGCCGCTCCAGAAGTTGTTCACGAAACCGCTGGGGTCGCCGCGCATCCCGCGCCCGGTGGAGGCCCAGTCGTAGGTGCCGTCACCCACGTTCTTGGCGAAGGTACCGATTTCGAGCGGCTGCACCGTGACGTTGATGCCGATGGCCTTCAGTTGCTCGCGCAGGATTTCGGCGATCTGCGTGAAGTCTCGCGGGGCGGCGATGGCCTGCAACGTCACGGGGAAGCCCGTGCCGAAACCCGCGTCCGCCATCAGTTTCTTCGCCGCGTTCACGTCCTGCTTGTAGAACGTACTGGCAAGTTCGTTCGCCGGGATGAACCAGTCGCCGTAGCCGGGGGGGATGGGGCCGGTCAGCTCCGCCTCGCCGCCGTAGACTTTCTCGATGATGTCCGCCCGGTTGATGGCGAGGTTAATCGCCTGCCGCACTCTCACGTCATTCCACGGCTTCTTCTCGCCCCGGATGGTGAACTGCACGACACGCGGGGCGGCGAACAGGCCGGTGAGGATGCTCAGGTTGCGGTCGCTCTTGACCGTCTGCGCAATGTCCGCCGTGAAGGTGCCGCCGTCAATCGCGCCGGAGCGCAGGGCGGCGAGGCGCGACTGCTCGTCGGGCAGCACCTTCAGCGTGATGTCGTCGAAGTAGGGAAGCCCCGGCTTCCAGACGTCCGGGTTGCGCGTGAAGACCACGCGGTCGTTCGGCACGAACTCCACGAGTTTGTACGGCCCGGTGCCGATCCCCTGACTCGCGGGGTTGATCTTCTGCAACGCCCCCGCCGGGACGATAGGCGTGTACCGCGCCCACGCCATGATGCCGGGAATCGAGGGATCGCCCTTCGCCAGCGTCAGTTTCGCGGTGTACTTGTCCATCGCGTCCACGGTCACGAAGGTGAAGGGGTTGTTCTTGATCCCCGGTGCCGGGGGGCTGAGCATCGTTTCGAGCGAGTACTTCACGTCGCCCGCGTCGAGTTCCTTGCCGTCGTGGAACTTCACGCCCTTGCGCAGCTTGAAGATGTACGTGTTCGCGTCGGGCGTCTCGTACGACTCCGCGAGGGCGGGGCGCACGTTCAGGTTGCGATCCCACTCCAGGAGCGAGTCGTACATGAACTCCTTGCCCCACATATTCGAGGTGGAGACGGCCCCGAAGGGGATGAGGTTCACGGGGTCTTGCTCCAACGCCCATGTGATCTTACCGCCGCGCTTGCCCATGCCCGTCATGGCGGCGGGGGCGGCGGTCGGCATTGTCCCCGTGGTACTCGCCCCCGTGGGTGTCGCAGCGACGTTCACGGGGGCCACGGCGGAACCGCTCACAACGGGGGCGGTCGTTGCCGCTGCCATCGCGGGGGCGGCAGTCGTGGGCATTGTAGCGGGTGCGGTGGTCGCTATCGTGCCAGCGGCAGGTGGCGCGACCGTCGCGGCGGGGCGGGGTGCGACCGTTGCCGTCGGTGCCGCCTCGTCGCCGCACGCAGCGAGTAGGGCCGCGCCCGCGCCCGCCGCGCTCAGGAGCAGCAACCGTCGCCGCGAAAGAGCCGTGTGTCCCTCGGTTGCCGTGTGCCTCATCGCGTCACCTCCGTAGTTTGCCGTTGTTTCGCCCGCTGTGTCCCCGTCCCGTCGCCCGCGCATCAGAGAACCCCATAGCGGTCGTAGACCTCGCGCAGGGTGTCGCCGCGCTCCGGGTCCTCGCGGGCGAGAACCGCGCCCGCGACCTTCTCCCGCGCCCGCGCAATCGCCTCGTCCGCGACCTGCCGGGGGATCACCACGAGGCCATCCGCGTCCCCGAAGATGATGTCGCCGGGATGCACGAGTACGCCGCCGCGCCGCACCCGCGTGCGACCGCCAAGCAGTCGCGTAGGGCGTCGGGCACGGTGATCGTGTGCGCGGTGCGGGCCACGAGGCCGTATTCCGCCACTATCGCGTCGAGCATCTCCGGCGCGGCGTCGGCGAGCAGGGCTTTGCCGACGCCCGTGCAGTGTGCGCCGTCTCGCGCACACCGAGCCGACCGACGAAACGGATCGGGCGCGGGGGCGGCACCACCGCGATATGGACGACTTGCCCGCCGTCGAGAACCGCGAGGTTCGCGGTCCGGTCGCACATCGCCGCCAACCTTTCGAGGGCGGTACGGGCGACCTTCTCGATGCTCACGGTCTGCCCGTAGATGCTGCCAAGCTCGAATGCCCGCACGCCGATGCGGTACCTCTCCGACTCGACGCGCTCCACAAACCCGTGCTGGACGAGTACGGCGAGCAGGCGCGAGGTCGTCCCCTTTGGTAGGCCGAGGCGCGTGCTGGCCCCTGTGAGCGACTGCTCCGGTTGGGTAAGCGTGAACGACGTGAGTACGGCCAGCCCGCGTGCGAGCGCACGCACCTGATATTCGCCACGTACGAAAACCCTCCCTCGTGGCATGTCTGGTGTGGAACTATGTTCCATAGTAGCGGATACGCCGCCGATGTCAAGACGGCGACGGCCCTTTCGCACGGCTTATTCATTCTCGGCGGGGCGAAGGGACGAGCAAACAAAGCGGGTTTCTCCGGTAGAATAGGGGTGCTCAAACCGCACCATCCGCAGGAGGGAACCCGTGGCGCCTATCGTACCGCCCCGACCGAGGTCTCGGCAACGATCCCTGACTTTCGCCATGCACAAGGCAGGCGGCAACCCTTGTCGGCGATCCTGCTCCTGGCCTGTGTGGCGATGCTTGCGGGCGCACGCGGCGAGTCGGCAATCGCCGATTGGGCGCAGAACTACGGGGCCGAATGGCGCACCCGCCTCGGCTTCACCCACCCCACGGGGCCGAGCCGGTCCACGCTGCATCGGGTCTTTGCCCGGATTCCCGTGGCCTTGCTCGAAGCGCGACTGGCAGCATGGGCGCAACAGGTCGTCGCGGCTCTCGCGCACGCGGCGGCGGAACCCTCGCCGTTGGCGGGGGTGGCGATGGACGGGGAAACGCTGCGGATGAGCAGGCGGTGTGGGGCGACCGATTGCCATCTGCTCAGTCTGTTCAGTCATCGGGGCGGGATGGTGCTCGGCGAAGTAGCGGTGAATGACCGCACCAATGAGATCACCGCCAGCACCGACGCCCTTGCGTTGCGCACCCTCACCGGGGTCGTGCTAACCGGCGATGCCTTGCTCACGCAGCAACGGATCGCCCGGACGATCCTTGACGGGGGCAACGACTATCTGCCGGTGGTCAAGGCGAACCGACCCGCCCTGCACGCGGAAACCGCCGTGCTGTTTGCCGATCCTGCCGCGACGGTGGCAACGGCAGAGACCCCCACGCGGCACGGTCAGCGGCGGGAACATCGCCGCGTGCGTGCGTCGGCGGAATTGACCGGGCACACACGTCGGCCCGGACTGGCACAAGTCCTGTGTCTGGAGCGGTGCGTGACCGACCTGCGCGCAGGCATCACGACCACCGAGCGGGCCTACGCCGCGACCTCGCTCGCCCGTCACCGAGCGGCCCCGCTGCAACCGCCGACGCTGTGGCGCGAACGGGTGCCCTCTGGGCGGGTACACATCGAGAACCGGTTGCATTAGGTGCGCGACGTGACCTTCGGCGAAGATGCTTCCACCGTCCGCACCGGAGTCATTCCTCGAGTACTCGCGGCCCTGCACAACACGGCAATCGGGCTACTGCGCCTCGCGGGGGCAACAAACATCGCTGCGGCCTGCCGTCGCTACGCCGCTCAACCTGCCCTCGCCTTCGCCGCCATCGGCTTGGGCCGAGAATGAATAAGCCGTGCATACGGACGTTTGTGCGACTCTCTGCTGACGTTGCCGCAGTGGGTCGCCGTGCAGGTGCACAACTGGAGTGAACCCCTGAGGGCGAACCACCGCGTAAGGGAACTTCTCGAAGAACGGCGGTAAACTGACCGCCAGACGAGGAGGGACGCAATGGGGCGGTTACGAATACACAGCCGGGAGTTCAAGCTGGAAGCCTGTCGGCAGGTGGTGAGCGGGGAGAAACGACCGGCGCATGCCGCCCAGAGGGCACCCGGTCGGGAACATTATCTAAGCGAAGGCTTACTGTTGCGCTGGCGACACGAGTACGAGGCGCGGGGCGACGCGGCCTTTGCGCCCGCTGGGTTGTCGGAGGGCGAGACGCTGGCGCGGAAGGTGGCGGAGTTGGAGCGATTCTGCGGGCAACTCGCGCCGGAAAACGCGGTGTGAAAAAAAGCACCGGGCAGCTCCCCCACGAAGCGCGGTGTGTCATGATCGCCGAGGCACACGCCGTGCATCCCGCCCTCTCGGTGCGTCGCTTGTGTACGCTCTTTGGCGTGAGCCGCACCGGGTACTACGCTCACCTTGCTGCGTCGGCGGGCAGTCGTGACACGGCGTTGCGTGCCGCCATCGAGCAGATCGTCCTCGCGTTTCCGGGCTATGGCTATCGTCGTGTCACCGCCGCCTTGCACCGCGAGGGGTGGGCGGTGAATCACAAGCGGGTGTGGCGCGTGATGCGCGAAGAAAGCCTACTGTGCCGGTTGCAGTGGCGGTTTGTCTCGACAACAGACTGCCGACACGGCCACGCGACGTACCCGAATCTGTTGCGCGACACGGTGCTGACGGGACTGAATCAGGCGTGGGTGGCGGACATCACCCACATCCGGTTGCCCACGGCCTTCGTCTACCTCGCCTGCGTCCTCGATGCCTATTCCCGTCGCTGCGTGGGCTGACAATTGTCGCGGGAGATTGATACCGCCCTGACGCTCGCCGCCCTTGGTCACGCCCTTGCCCGTCGTCAGCCACCAGCGGGATTCGTCCACCACTCGGATCGCGGCGTGCAGTATGCCAGCAGCGCGTACATTGCCCGCCTCGAAGCTGCCGGAGCACGCATCAGCATGTCGGCGGTGGGCAACCCGTACCACAACGCCAAAGCGGAGAGTTTCTTCAAGACCCTGAAACACGAGGAGGTGTATCTGAAGGACTATCGAACGTTCGAAAAAGCCGAAGCGGACCTCGCACACTTCATCGAGGACGTGTACAACGCCAAGCGGCTCCATTCGCGCTTGGGCTATCTGCCGCCCGTCGAGTTCGAGGCGACAATGACGATGTTTGAGGAGTTTCCTTACGCCGTGGTTCGCTCGTAGGGGTTCACTCCAAGGATCGCCCAACCCACTCCCGTGTGGAAATGGGGATAGCCGAACACGGGAGGTTCTCCCGTGAGGCTCGATGGCCCCCATCCCTGTGTGACGGGGAACGTCTTGTCGGCAACCACCGCCGCGATGATCTGCACCACGCTCACGGGAAGGTTCAGATTCGCTTCGGCATGGGCAATAGGCAATGGCGGTGGGCAGATACCAGCGGGCAACGCAGGACGTGCGGGTGCGCTTCGGCAGGTGGCCCCGCGTGTTCGCGCACGAGACCGAGCAGCAGCGCGGCGTAGCGGTCGCCGCACGGGAGACCGAGCGCGATGTTGCCGGGATCGGAGCACGGGTTGTAGATGCGGGCGTATTCGTCCAGCGTCTTCGCACGGGGCGGGTAGAAGTCGCCCACGTAGCGAAACCAGATGCCCAAGCCTCCCTCCACGGTGGGGCAGTGCGCCCAGCGTGCGCCGCCGAACGCCTCTCCCGATGTGCAGCCATATTCGGGGGCGTACGGCTTCGCGGCGGCCCAGATCATGTTGCCGCCGTTGCCGGGGCTGTTCGCGCCGACGGTCGCCATGCCGCTCTCCAGTTGCCACTGGGCGATCAGGAGCGGGTCCACGCCGAATTGCTGCCCCAGCGCGAGGATGCGCTCACCGAGACCAACCAAAGGGCTGCTCGGCTTGATCGAGCGGATGAGCCGCTCCACGCGAGCGGTGTCCGACGGACCGAAGCCGAGATCGTGGATGGTCGGCGTTCCGCCTGTGGTCGCCGGGTACACGGGGCCGGAGATGCCGGGGAACGGGCCGGACGGCACCGATCCCGGCGCGAGCGGGAATCCTTATACCGCGACGAATGCTCCGGTGAGGGCGTTTGTGGCTGCCGCTGCCGCAGCCAGTAGGAGCAGCGGCACGAGCAGCAGCCCCGCGAGGACGAGTGCGAGCCACTTCATGCGCCGCCCACCTTCCGTGACGCGGCGCGGATGTCGCTGATCCTCGTCTCAGGTGATACGGCTTCCTTCATCGGCACACTCGCAACGCCCGGTGGGGACATGGGTCGCTCTCCGCGTGCGAGCGCACGCACCGCCGCCCACACGTCGCCTCCATGCGCCGCTATCGCAGCCTGCCGCAGTTGCCGTTCGGCGGGTACCGACGTGAACAGCCAGTACTCCTCCGGTGTTACATACAGACCAAGTTCCCCCGACTCCGCCCCCCGCCGCGAGTGCAGGAACGCGCCTGCCCGCGCCCGCTTCACGGTGCGCAGCCGCCCGACGATAGCCCGCTCGTCGTCGGTGAGGCCAAAGACCTCCGCGACGCGGGGCAGGGCATTGTCAGATTGCGCCAGTAGCAGCGACACAGCGGCATTGTCGATCACCGCCCGCCCCAGCGGCCCCTCGTAGTCGGTGATCATCTGTGAGAGGTTCAGCGTCACGATGCCGTGGTGCCGTCCCGTGCGCGTTGCCTCCGCCACGAACCGCGCTGACGCGGGGGTGTTCAGCAGGCTCCATCCCTCGTCGAGCACCACGAGCGTGGGGCGCGTCGGGTCGGCGATCACCGACCAGATGTGTTCGATCAGGGGGAGCATCGCCAGCGGCACGAGCCGCTCTGCCAGCCCCTTGAAGTTGAAGACTTCCAGCAGCGCGTCCGGGCGCACCGTGGTCGGGCCGTCAATCAGGCCGGCGTACGTCCCGTGTGGAGTTGCCCCGGTAGGGTGGACAGGTCAAGACTACGCGACGCGGGTAGTGATTGTCCACCTCCTTTCGAATGCTGCGGGTGAGAGGTAGTCGAGGGCGGAGTGCCGTCGGTGCGTGTTGTAGAAGCCCTCGATGTAGTCGAACAGGGCGAGGCGTGCTACCGTACGCGTGGGGAAACGGTGACGGACGAGTAACTCGCATTCGAGGGTGGCGAAGAAACTTTCCGCCATCGCGTTGTCGAAGCAGTCGCCCCGGCTCCCCATCGAGGGACGCATCCCCGCCTCGCGCAACCGCCGCCCGAAGGCGAGGCTCGTGTACTGGCTGCCTTGGTCGGAGTGGTGAATGACTCCGGTGGGATGTCGCCGCCACAAGGCCATTTCGACGGCTTCAATGGCCAGTTCGCTCCGCAAATGCTCCGCCATTGCCCAACCGACAACGCGACGGCTGCACGCGTCGAGTACCACCGCGAGATAGAGAAAGCCTGCCCACGTCGGCACATAGGTGATGTCCGCGACCCAGAGCCGGTCGGGGGCAACTGCGGTGAAGTCCCGTTGCACGAGGTCGGGAGCGGGTGCGGTGTCGGGATTGCGCCGGGTGGTGCGCGGCTCGTGGCGGCGATGGCATCCATGCAGTCCCGCCACGCGGAGTAACCGGGCGACCCGTTTGCGCGAGCAACACACACCTTCGTACCGCAACTCGGCGTGGATGCGCGGTGCGCCGTACGTGCTGCGGCTCCGCTCATGGATCGTGCGAATCTGCTCGGTAAGCACACGATTCCCTTGCGTTCGTGCCGATACGGGTCGCTCCCGCCACGCGTAATAGCCGCTTCGGGAAACCGCGAGGATGCGGCACAACAGGGCCACGGGATACTGCGCCTTCTCCGCTTCGATAAACGTCCAGACCGCTACCGGATCGGGTCGCTCTCCCGTGCGAAGAAGGCGGCGGCTTTTTTGAGGATGTCCCGTTCCTGTTTGAGAACGCGCACCTCGCGCCGTAGTTGGGCCAGTTCGACACGCGCACCGGTCGTCAGCCCATCGCGTGTGCCGCCGTCAATCTCCGCTTGACGCACCCATCCGCGCAACGTCGGGTCGGCAACACCGAGAGCGTGGGCAATCGCCGCGATGGACTTCTCGCCGCTCTGCACGAGGCGCACGGCTTCCGACTTGAACGCGGGGGGATACGGGTTGGCCTTTGCCATCGGGACACCTCCTCGGATTCGCTCGTCTGCAAATCATCGGGTGTCCACCAAACCGACGCAACTCCAGATTCTCTTGACTCATATAAACAATACGTGGGTCGTTGAATGTTCGAATAATGGCATCTGTTTGATCGGTTGAGCCGTCGTTGACGACTACGAGGTCGAAGTCTGCGAACGTCTGGTTTAATACACTTTCGAGAGCCTCCGCGATGTACTTTTCGTGGTTATAGGTGACCATCACTACGCTCAAAGAGTTCTTCGCAGCACCGGCTTCAGTATTCGATGAAGCGGATACAGATGAGTCCCTGCGCCCCCGCAACAGCCGAGCAAGCATCACCGCTCCTTGCAATAATCACGCTGACGTGATTCAGACGTGTTCGCTGGTTGCTATGATACTCCTCTCGTCAGGTTGGGCAAGTGTCTATGGTTGAAGGTTCGCCCGAACACGACAGATTCTGTAAGGGAAGGTGTGAGGTGTGGTGGCAATGCGCGTCGTGATGCTCACCTCGTCGTACCCGCTCTACCGGGGCGACATGACGGCACCGTTTATCGAGGAGGTCGCGGCGGGGCTGGCGGGCCGGGGGCATGAGGTGCATGTGGTGCTGCCCGCGCACCCCCGCTTGCGGCGCGGCGACTTGGCGCGGGGCGTCTGGCTGCACCCGTTCGCCGCCGCGCCCGTGCGGGCGTGGGGCGCGGCGTGGGGTTACGCGGGCAGCCTCGCGGGGGACGTGTCGCTCACGAAAAGCGCGGTCGCGGTGGCACCCTTCGCGCTGGCGAGTGCCGCCCGCTCCCTGCACGCCGTCGCCCGCCGGGTGCGGCCCGATCTGCTGCACGCGCATTGGGTGATCCCGAACGGCCCGCCCGCAGCACTCGTCGCCCGTGCGCTGCACACGCCGCTCGTTGTCAGTCTGCACGGCTCCGATGTCTTCGTGGCGGAGCGGTTCGGCCCCGTGGGGCGGGCGGCGCGGTGGGCCTTCGACGGCGCGGCGGTGTCCGCCTGCTCCGACGACCTGCGCGACCGGGCGTTGCGGCTCGGCGCGAACCCGGACAGGAGCCGCGTCATCCCCTACGGCGTAGACGGCGAGCAGTTCCATCCGGCGGACGACGCGGCTCGTGCCGCCGTACGCGACTGGTTCGGCCTGTCGCCGGAGACGCCGCTCGTGTTGTGCGCGGGGCGTCTCGTCTACAAGAAGGGGTTCGCGGTCGCGGTGGCGGCGTTCGCACGGATCGCGGCGCAGTTCCCCGACGCCCGCATCGTGATCGCGGGGGACGGGCCGTTGCGGGGCGAATTAGAGGCGCAGGCGGCGCAATCGGAGATCGCAGGGCGCGTGATCTTCGCGGGGCGCGTGGATCGGGACCGGCATCCGATGCTCGTGGGGGCGTGCGACGTGTACCTGCTGCCGAGCGTCCACGACCACCGGGGCAATGTGGACGGCTTGCCGAATGCCCTTCTGGATGCCCTCGCGGCGGGTCGGGCGACGATTGCCAGCGACGTGGCGGGCGTGTCGCTCGCGGTGCGGGACGGCGAGACGGGGCTGCTCGTGCCGGAGGGGGCGGTGCCGCCGCTCGCGGAAGCACTCGCGGCCCTGCTGCGCGACCCCGCCCGCCGCGCCGCGCTCGGTCGCGCCGCCCGTGCCGACAGCACGACGCGCCTCTCGTGGGCAAATACCGTGACCGCATTCGAGTCGCTCTATGCGCTGGCGACGGGATCGGGCGGGCAACAATCGCCGTGACGGTGACGCAGAAAAACCCCGATGGCGGGAAAACCACCGGGGTACGAGGAGAGAGAAGGAGTGTACGTCTTGCGGGCAAAGGCATCCATGCGGAACATGCCGTTACCGTCACTCTTTATCGCACATTTTTGTGAACAATGTGTTAACAGACGTGAATGTCACCGCATGGAGGACGAGAGAAGGACGAGGGAAGGACGAGAAAGGGGCAAGAAAAGGCCGGTAGGGGGGAACCTACCGGCGAAAAGGGGGATGGGTGGGAAGATATGTACATCCTTGGGGGGCGGTGCCTGCATCGGAACCCTTTGTTGATACCGCCCACTTGTAAGATACCTCCCTCGCCTGAGCGATACCTGAGCAATTTCTGAATTTTTGCTGAATGTTTCTCACGGCGCAGGGCGTCACCTCGGTGATGTGTCCCGGTATGATGCGACATGCGGCACAGCACGACGCGGCATAATTGCTTGTGCAGTGGACCGAGAGGCGAGGCGAGAAAGCGACAGGCCGATGCGAGGGGACATACTCAGCAAACACTCAGCCAATACTTTGTTCGCGTTCAGGTTCGGGCGCTATTCTCATCACAGACAGGAACGGATGGCGGCGCGGGGCGCATCCAATCACAAAGCCGCATTCATCTCCGCATCCGCGCCGCTACCCGTTCCTGTCTCCCGAAATCGTACATACCTTCCCACCCATCCCCCTTTTCGCCGGTAGGTTCCCCCCTACCGGCCTTTTCTTGTGCGTGCGTGCGCCCGGTGCAGCGGCGCACCGTGGCTTGACGCGGCGCGACGCGGCGGGTATGCTACGCGGTAACAATTGAATGCGGCTCGTATCCAGAGTGGTGGAGGGTAACAAGGCCCGATGAAGCCCGGCAACCCGCGAGCGTGCGCCTCACCGAGAGAGTGGCGCACGGCGCAACGGTGCCAACTCCTGCCCCCGGAGTGAACGGTGGGGGCGAGATACGAGAAGTGCCGGGGAGAGCCGCCATCGTGTGACCTGCACGGTGGCGTTCGCGTACCTCCCGGTGCCGCTGGCGACGACGCGGGACGCATCATCGCATCGTCGGGGGAACGCTCGCAGCGAGTCGGGGTTTTGGTGGAAGCTCGACGTGTCCGTACCCCGACGATATGCCCGCCGAGCCTTCCGGTCAGGCCGTTCCCCGTGCGATCCGTGCGGGAACGACAGCTGGGAACGTTTCGCCCCCGTTACCGGGCGTGGGTTTGGCGCGGTCTCTCGCGCCGTACCCGTGGAGGCCGGGGCCGCAAGGCTCCAGCGAAGACCGGGTGGTACCGTGAGCGCGTCGTGCGTCGCTCGCCCCGTGGCTGCCGTTGGCATTTCCCTTGCCCGCGTCACGGAGGTACCTCGTTGGCCGCATTTGCCCGCCCCGATCTGCCCGCCTCTCCCGCCGCCGATGCCGTCCCCGCCCCCCGCCCGGACGAGTACCGCCCGGAGGGGATGGACACGGCGCACACGCGCTACTTCCACGCCCCGGTTGCCGCCTTGCCCTTCCGGTTGGAGAGCGGCGCGTCGCTGCCCGCCCTCACCCTCGCGTACGAGACGTGGGGCGAACTGAACGCGGCGGGCGACAACGCGGTGCTCGTCTTCCACGCCCTCACGGGGGGGGCGCACGCCGCCGCGCACGCCGAGGATGGCGGCAACGGCGATGCCGACGGCGGCGACGGCGACGCCCCCGCACCGTGGTGGGACGGCATGATCGGCCCCGGTCGAGCGATAGACACGCGCCGCGATTTCGTGGTCTGCGCGAACATCCTCGGCGGCTGCTACGGCAGCACCGGGCCGCTCTCACGCCCGCCGGGGCGGGCGTTGCCCTACCGCATGGCCTTTCCCGTGGTCACGGTCGGGGACATGGTGCGGGCGCAGGCGTTGCTGCTCGACGCGCTCGGTGTCGGGCGGGTGCGGGCGGTGGTCGGCGGCTCGCTCGGCGGGATGCAGGCTCTCGCGTGGGGGGCGATCTTCCCGGAGCGCGTCGGGGCGGTCGTCGCCATCGGGGCGAGCGGGCGGTTCCACGCGCAGGGGATCGCGTACAACGAGGTGGGGCGGCGGGCGATCACCGCCGACCCGAAGTGGCAGGGCGGCGACTACGACCCCGCAGACCCCCCGCGAGACGGTTTCGCCATCGCCCGCATGGTGGGGATGATTACCTACGGCTGCGACGAGGGGATGACCTCGCGCTTCGGGCGGGCGGCGGCGACGCGCCCCTCGCGTCACGCCGCGTTCGGCGGCAAGTTCGACGTGGAGGGGTACCTGCACTATCAGGGCGACAGCCTCGTGCGCCGCTTCGATGCGAACAGCTACCTCTACCTGACGCGGACGATGGATCTGTTCGATATCGGCTCCGGCTTCGGCGGTTCCGCCGCCGCCTTGCGCCGCCTCACCATGCCCACACTGCTCGTCGGTATCTCGTCGGATATTCTTTTCCCCGCCGCGCACATCCGCGCCCTCGCGGACGAGTTGCGCGGTCTCGGTCAGCCCACGCGGTACTGGGAACTCGTCTCGCCCGACGGACACGACGCCTTTCTCAAGGAGTTCGACCACTTCGCCCCCACGATTCGCCGCTTCCTCGACGACATGCGCTGACGAAGTGCTGCCTGCCGCGAGGGTTAACGCCCTTCATGGATGCGGTCTACCCCATGTGGCGCGGTGCTCTCAGCCCGTAATTGTTCCCTGCCGCACGAATCGCGGGCTGAGAACACCGCGCCACAACGTCAATGCAAGGCGTACGCAACCTGTGTACACGCCGGTCCTTATCCCGTCGGGGCTTGACAGAGGGGCAGGCGCGGTGTACTATACCGTTAGGTTAATTAACCGGGAGGTTTAACTCAGTGTCGTCCGAGCGTCTCGATCTCATCTTCGCGGCCCTCTCCGACCCGACGCGGCGGGCGATCCTTGCACGGCTCGCGGACGGGGAAGCGACGGTCACGGAGTTGGCGGAGCCGTTTGCGATGAGCCTCCCGGCGGTCTCCAAGCACCTCAAGGTGCTGGAACGGGCCGGCCTGATTACACGCGGGCGCGAGGCGCAGTGGCGGCCCTGCCGGTTGGAAGCGGGGCCGCTCCGGGAGGTGGCGGACTGGGTGGAGGGCTACCGGGCCTTCTGGGATCAGAGTTTCGACCGTCTGGATGAGTACCTCAAGGAACTGCAACGGGAGGAGAAGCGCGATGCCGACGGATAACATGGCTAACACGGGAGCGAACACGGCAACGGAGCGGGTATTCACGATGGAGCGCGTGTTCGACGCGCCGCGAACGCTCGTCTTCGAGGCGTTCACGAAGCCCGAACACCTGAAGCACTGGTGGGGGCCGAAGGGGTGGACGCTGCCGGTCTGCGAGCAGGATTTCCGCGTCGGCGGGGTCTGGTTCTACTGTATGCGCGGCCCGGATGGTACGGAAGGCTGCGGCAAAGCGACGTACCGCGAGATCGTCCCGCCGGAGCGGATCGTCTACACCGACGCCTTCGCGGACGCGGCAGGCAACGTGATCGAGACGATGCCGCAAATGACGATCACGGTAACGTTCACGGAACACGACGGCAAGACGAAGATCACGAACCGGGTGGATTTCCCGACCGTGGAGGCGTACGACGCGACGCTGGCGATGGGCATGGTCGAGGGCATGGGCGAGACGTGGGATCGCCTCGAAGCGTTTCTGAAGACGGCAGTATAACCCCCCAAGGAGGTTACGCGATGCGCAAGGTGATCGTGACCGAGTACATGACGCTGGATGGTGTGATAGAGGAACCGGAGTGGACGGCCCCCTACTGGAACGATGAGATCGCCGCGTTCAAGCAGAGCGAACTGTTCGCGTGCGATGCCCTGCTCTTAGGGCGCGTCACCTATCAGGGGTTCGCCGCCGCGTGGCCCACGAGGACCGACGACGGCGACGGCTTCACCGACCGCATGAACCGTCTGCCCAAGTACGTCGCCTCGACCACGCTCACCGCGACCGAGTGGAACGCGACGCGCATCGAAGGGGACATGGCGGAGGCGGTCGCCGCGCTGAAGCAGCAGCCGGGGCAGAACATCCTCGTCTACGGCAGCGGCGACCTCGTGCAGACGCTGATGCGGCACGACCTCGTGGACGAGTACTCCCTGCTGTTCTATCCGGTCGTACTTGGTGGCGGCAAGCGGCTCTTCCGTGAGGCGGACGCCATCGCAACCCTGAAACTCGTGGACACGAAAACGTTTAGCACGGGTGTGGTGGCACTCACCTACCAGCCCGCCCGCGCTGCGGACGTTTCCCGTTAACGGTGCCGCCCCCGATTCTTGAAACAACGGAACGAGGAAGGTCTTGCAATGACGTGGGATCGCCTTGAAGCGTACCTGAAGGCGTAACGGCCCAGATCGGGACACGCACGAGCGCGGGCGGGGAGCGACGGTGATGGCACCATCTGCACCGTCCGCCGAAGGAGGAAGGCATGGCAACCCACAGCACCGACACACGCGATGGACGGCAAACCGTCGCGCCGAACCCTGCGCTTGCGCACTTGGCTCCCCTCGTAGGGACGTGGGAGGTGTCCGGCCCAACGATCAGCGGTCGGATCACGTACGAGTGGATGGAGGGCGGCTTCTTCCTCATGCAGCACCTCGACCTCGACCACGATGGGCGACCGATCAAGGGAATCGAGGTCATCGGACGGCTGCACACACTGGGCGACGAGCCGAGCAAGGAAATCTGGTCGCGGGTCTACAGTGCGCTGGACGGCCTGACGCTCGACTACGTGTACGAACTCGTCGGCGACACGCTGACGATCTGGGGCGGCTTCGTCGGTTCCCCGGCGCGGTACATGGGGACGTTCAGCGACGACCGCACCACCTGTGTCGGGGCGTGGGAGTGGCCCGGTGGCGGGTATGAAGCGACGATGACCCGAACGAAGGGCGAGTGAGCGGCGTGTGGTCGCAGAGGAGGTAGCAGATGCGCAAGGTGGTCGTGACCGAATTCATGACGTTGGACGGGGTGATTAACGAGCCGAGTTGGCAGGGGCCGTTCCAGAGCGACGACGCGAGGACGTTCAAGCGTACTGAGTTGTTCGCCAGCGACGCCCTGCTCTTGGGGCGCGTGACGTACGAGGGGTTCGCCAAAGCGTGGCCCACGATGACCGACGCGGGGGACTTCGGGGTACGCATGAACACCCTGCCCAAGCACGTTGCCTCGACGACGCTCATGGCAATGGAATGGAACGCGACACGCATCGAGGGCGATGTGGCGGAGGCGGTCGCCGCGCTGAAACAGCAGCCGGGGCAGAACATCCTCGTCTACGGCAGCGGCGACCTCGTGCAGACGTTGATGCGGCACAACCTCGTGGACGAGTACCACCTCATGGTGTATCCGGTCGTCTTGGGGAGCGGCAAGCGGCTGTTCCGCGACGGGGGCGACACGACGACGCTGAAACTGGTGGATTCCAAGACGTTCGCGCCGGGTGTTGTGGTGCTGACCTACGCACCCGCACGCGGGGCATGAGCGCCGCGAACATCGCATTGGTCTCAGCGGTGAACCCTACGCACCCGCACGCGGGGCATGAGCGGTTGCCGCCGTTAGCGGCGTGATGCGAAGGAGGACACCATGAGCAAGGTGGGCGTGACCGAGTACATGACGCTGGACGGCGTGATCGAGGAACCGAGCTGGTCGGTGCCGTTCCGGAGCGACGATGCGAGGACATTCAAGCGTGCTGAGTTGTTCGCCAGCGACGCCCTGCTATTGGGGCGCGTCACCTACGAGGGCTTCGCGCAGGCGTGGCCCGGCTCGAAGGACGACGACGGGTTCGCTGACCGAATGAACAGTATGCCCAAATACGTCGCCTCCATCACGCTTATCGAGATGGAGTGGAACGCGACCCGCATCGAAGGTGATGTGGTGGCAGCCGTGACCGCGCTGAAGCAGCAGCCGGGACAAGACCTCCTCGTCTACGGTAGCGGCGGTTTCGCCCAGACACTGATGGCGCACGACCTCGTGGACGAATACCGCCTGATGGTGCTTCCGGTCGTCTTGGGAAGAGGCAAACGGCTCTTTCAGGAGGGGAGCGACACGAAGACGCTGCGCCTCGTGGACTCCAAGACCTTTGCGTTGGGTGTTGTGGTACTCACGTATTCGCCTGTGCGCGAGGGGTGATCGGGTGCCGTCGTTAGCGGCGTGATGCGAAGAGGATACCGTGAGCACGGTGATTGTGGACATCAGCATGTCTCTGGATGGGTCTATCGCCGCGTCGAACATTCGCCCAGAGGAGCCGATGGGCGACGGCGGGCAACAGTTGCACACATAGGCGACGGAGAGCGGAGACGAGCAGGACCGTCTTCGCCCCGATTCTACGGTGTTCGTTTCCGGTTTTCGATGCCGCACACGATTCACCGGATAACAGAAGAACGAGCGGTTCGTTCATCGTTTCCTTTACACAACAGGAGGTCGCTATGTCGTCCATCACTTCGCCGTCATCCATGTCGTCGTTGCAGGAGTCGCGTGACGCCGTCCGCCGGGGACACGTCGCCCGTGTCGGCCTCGCCACGATTGTTGCCGCCACGCTCGCCAACGTCGTCGTCTACTACGTCGGCAACCTGTTCGTCACCTATGTACCGGAGTTTCTCGTGCTGAACGAAGTCGTTGGCATCGCGGTCTTCACGCTCGTGCCGACAATTGTCGCCGTGTTGCTCTACGCCGCGCTGTTGCGCTTCACCCGCCGCCCGGAACGCATCTTCGCTATCGTCTCCGCTATCGTGTTCGTGGTGACGACGATCCCGGACTTCACCTATCTCCCCACGCTACCCGGCGCGACGAACGGGCAGATCGTCGTACTTGTGCTGATGCATGTCGTTGCGGCGGTCGTGATCGTCGGGATGCTCACGCGCCTCACGCGCCCACGAACGCGCTGAGTGCGACACGAAGGAACCGGGCAGGAAACGTTTCCTGCCCGGTTTTGTGCGTTCCTGCACGAGCATTGCACATTTTGTGGCACGAACTACCTCGACAGGTGACACCGGATGTGCTACCTTGCGGGTACAGGGCGCAACGAATCGAACTCTCTGGCAGCGTCGCCAGTTTCCGCCCCATTCGCGGTGTTCCTTGAGCTTGGGGAGGTACGACAATGGCAGCGACAGAGACGCGAGCGACCACGGTGCGACCCACGGGTATGGAGGTGGGGCGGTTCGGCCCTGCGGTGCTGTCCGGCTTTATCGGCACGACCGCGATGGCCTTTGTGGCGATGTTGAGCTACTTTGCCGCCTCCGCCATCGGGCGCGACCCTTCGAACACCGTGACGCACTGGTTCCGCAACCTCACGAACAACCCCGTGACTGACACGGTGCGCGACTCGCTGATTGGCGCGGTGGGGCTGAATCTGCTTATCGGCCTCATCTGGGCGATGGTCTTCGCCTTCGACGCGAGCGACCGCCTGAAGGCATATCCCGGTTGGTTGCGCGGGGCGATCTTCATCGTGCCGCCGTACCTGCTCTCGCTGCTGCTGCTGCCGCTCATGCCGGGGGCGGGGTTCCTTGGCCTCGGCTTGCAGGCGGGGCCGCTCCCCATCGTCGGCAACCTGATCCTGCACCTCGTGTTCGGCGTCACGCTTGGAGCGGTCTACGCCCTCGACGGCAGCGTGGACGGGGTTCGCAACAACGACCCGGCGGTGCAGGCGTCGCTCGGTGACGCGGAGAGCCGTGCGGGCTACGGCGTGCTGATCGGTGCCTTCGCGGGGGCCGTCGCCACGGCGGTCGGCGCGGTGCTCGTGGCGGGGCCGACGACCTCCACCATCGTGGGGGCATTGGTCGGCGGTGGCGTCGTCGGTGCCGCTATCGGTGCGGTGTTCGGCTCGGTCGCGGGACTCTCGGCGAACGACGGAAAGCTCTTCCGCCCCAACCGCCGCGAACACCTGCCCGCAACGCCGGATGTGTTGCCCGTGCGCCAGCCAGCGGAGCCGACCGCGACACCGTAGCCCGCACGACGAGACGAACGGCACGTACCGCGAATGGGGCAACCACCGATGTGGTTGCCCCATTTTTTCCTCCCGCTCCCGTGTCTCGGTGCTACGGCCCCGCGATAGGCGGGGCAGGACGCTGGTCGCCGCCGGATCGCAGAACCTCTTTCCAGTCGCGCTCAAGCTCGTCGAGCGGTCGCTTGAGCACCTGCTGCACCGCCGCGTCCACGGAGAGGCCATCGCGGAAGGCGGCGACGAGGCTGCCAACGGTACCCGGTCGGTAGTCGTTGATGATGTAGTTGACGATGCTCTCGCTCTCGGCATAACTGAGTAACGCCTGTGCCGTGTCGAACGGGAACGGGCTGTTGAGCGCACGGAGCGGGATGAGCTTGTCGCGGTTGAAGGCGTCGCTCAGGAGCGGGCCGTACATCACCTCGCTCGTCTCCTGATTGCGGATGGCGAGACCCTCGTCGAGCCAGCGTGGCAGCGTGCTGTAGGGGTTCTCGCTCGCCTGATAGGCGATCTGATGCCCGACCTCGTGCGGCAGCACGCGCCGTATCTCCCCCGGTGCGCCGCGTCCCGGTGCTACCACGGCATGGATGACGCCGAATTCGGGGCGGTTCACGCCGCCCGTCCACTCCACCGAGTTCTGCGGCAGTGCGGCCCGCAGGTCTCGCGGGTTCTCGTAGACGAGGACGCGGATCGGACGGTTGGTCGTCGCGCTGAGTGTCTGCTTCATGCGGTTCATGCCGCGCACGGTACTCTCGATTGCTTCCTTGGCGAACTCGTCGTCGCCCTTGTACCACCAGAGCGTGACCTGTCCGTTCTGGATTTTGCGCCACTGCTGGCGGGTGTCCATGTAGAAGAAGGTCGCAATGTCGGTGCGCACCTGTTCGCCCCCGACGAGGCGGAACAGCCAGCGATATTCGACATCAATGCCGGGGGGGAGGAAGTTGCGCTGCGCGTCGAGGGCGTAATCGAGCGTGACGCGCTCGCCGCCCGCCGTCGGCAGATGCACGCGCTGCCACGACGGCGTACCGACGGGGCGATAGAGCAGGCTCACGCCGTTGATCTCGCTCATCGGGGCCGCCGCCGCGTCGAGGCGGAAGGCCACGGCGGTGGGGAATTTCACCTCGGCGTCGCTGCGCATCACCGTGACCGGCCCCGCCGCTTGCGCGGAAGTTCCACGTTCAAAGTTCCAAGTTCCGAGCGGCGTGATCGCGGCACTCGCCAATACCGTCCCTGTTCCTACAATCAGTGCGCGTCGGCTGATCTTCCGCCCAGTTCCGGGGCCACCTGGAACTTGGAACTGCGAACTTGGAACTTCCGGTCTCATGCGGCATCCTCGTCTCCCGCAGCGGCGGGCGCGTCGCTGATGGTCCAGCGTAGGTAGGCGTTGATGAAGTCGTCTATCTCGCCGTCGAGCACGGCATTCGCATTGCTCGTCTCGTACCCGCTCCGCAAATCCTTCACGAGGGTGTAGGGCGCGAGGAAGTACGAGCGGATGCGGTTGCCGAAGCCCGCCGTGACGTGTTCGCCCTTCAGGGCGGCCTGCTCCCGCGCCCGCTCCTGCTCCTGCCGTTCGAGCAGCTTGGCGCGGAGAATCTTGAACGCGGTCTCCTTGTTCTGCCCCTGACTGCGCTCGTTCTGGCACGTCACCACGATGTTCGTGGCGAGATGCGTGATGCGGATGGCACTGCTCGTCTTGTTGACGTGCTGCCCGCCGGCACCGGAGGAGCGGTAGACGTCTATGCGCACGTCGTCGTCGTCAATGACGATCTCCGAGGCGTCCTCGACCTCCGGCAGCACCTCCACGAGGGCGAACGAGGTCTGCCGCTTGCCCGCCGCCCCGAAGGGCGACATGCGCACGAGGCGGTGCGACCCGACCTCGGAGCGCAGGTAGCCGTAGGCATGGTCGCCGCGCACCTCCACGGTGGCACTCTTGATGCCGGCTTCCTCGCCGTCGAGCAGATCCACGATTTCGGCCTTGAAGCCCCGGCGTTCCGCCCACCGCAGGTACATGCGCAGGAGCATCGAACCCCAGTCCTGCGCCTCCACGCCGCCCGATCCGGCGGAGATCGTGAGGATGGCACTGGCACCGTCGTGCGGCCCCGCGAGCATCAGGTCGAACTCCATCTTGTCGAGGCGGGCCGCGAGTTCCTGCGCGTTCGCCAGCAACTCCGGCAGCATGTCGGCCTCGCCCTGCGCCAGAATCGCCAATTCCTCGGCATCCGCGAGGTCACGGTCGAGGCTATTCCAACCCCCCAACCGTCCCTGCACGTCCGCGAGGCGGCGCATAACGCGCTGCGCCGCCTGCGGGTCGTCCCAGAAGCCGTTCGCCGCCGATTGCTCGGTCAGTTGCGCGATGACCCGCTCCTTGCCGGCGAGGTCAAAGACGCTCCCGCGCAACGTCCACTCGTTCGCGCAAGTCTTCGAGAATATCCGTGATCTGCTCGTACATCGCCCGGTCGTCCCTTGCCTTGTGATCTGTTCCACTCCGTACGTTCTCTCACGCGAGTATACCAAAAAGGGCCGTGAGTGATGTCCCCCGGCCCGAAATGCGCCCATCCCCCGGCCCCCTTTCCTCGTGGGGAAGGGGGAGAACGGTTGCAAGCACCGGGTTTTCCTCGAAAGCCTCGGTCTTGCGGCGGTTCCCCCCTCCTTTTAGGGAAAGGGCCGGGGGGATGGCGCATTCACCACGGCTCCACGCCGAAGAGGTGCCGACCGAGCGGCGTCATCGCGGCGAGTTGCGTCTCGTTGTAGCGGTGTTCCGGGGCCGGCTTCGCGGGGTTGTGGGCGTGGTCCTCGCGGGTGAAGCGGGTGAACTGCGCGACGCGGGGCGTGGGCAGGCGGTTGTGCGAGGCGGCGTGCGGCATCAGGTGGTGCAGCAGCGCGAAATCGCCCGCCTCGCCCGTCACCTCCACGGTGTCGGGCATGTCCTGAATCTGCTTCCAGCGGTTGTACATCTGCCGCCCCTGCGGATCGGCCTTCGCCCGCGCCTCTACGAGGCGCGGCCCGCCGGGGACGACATGGATGCCGCCGCCCGTGTCGTGAACGTCGGACAGGTAGAAGCAGCCGCCGATCTGCAATTCTTCCGGCGTGAACAGGAACTGGTCAATGTCCCCCGGCACCGAGGGGTCGAGGTGCAGGTTCTGGCTGAGGATGGGGCCGCTCGACGAGTTTCGCAGCGTCACGCCGAGCGAACCGTCGCCCACGCGCAACCGGGGCGAACCGAGCAGTTGTGCCGCCACGCCGTAGAGCCACTCGTGCTGCATCAGCGGGATCAGTTCGGGCGTGTCGTAGGTGTGGTTCCCCGGTACCTTGAAGGGCTTGATGCGCCCCGCGTTGTTGCTCCAATGCGCGGGGATGGAGAGGTCTCGCGGCATCAGGCCGAGGATGTAGTCGCGTGCCGCCTGCGCCTCCTCCTTCGTCAGGACGCCCTTGATGAGCAGATACCCCTGCTCGCGGAACTGCCGCTCCTCTTCGTCGGTCAGCACCCGGTTCATCACTGCGGTTGCCATCTGGTCGCCTCCTTGAGTTCAGGGGAGGGGTTCCCCGCTACTTGTTGTCCCGGATCGCCTGCTCGTACTCCTTGCGGATCGTGTCGCCGCCCCGGCTGCGCCAGTCGCGGATGTAGGTGTCGAGGGCCGCGACCGGCTCCTTGCTGGTGACGATGGGCGCGATGCGGTCGATGTTCAGCTGGTTCAGCTCCGCTGCCTTCATATCGTTGGTGGGCGAGTAGAGGCCGAGTATCGGGTTATCCACCGCGATGGCCTGCGCCTCCTTGGCGGTCGCCTGTGCCTTTTCCGCCTCGCCGGGGCCGTTCGAGAAGAAAAAGCGGTGTTCGCTCGTGAACGCATAGGCGATGCCGTTGCGCTCGGCCCGCCCCTTGTCGGTGGCGTTGTAGGAGTTGTCTGGGAAGCGGGTGAAGTGGACGCCCTCGATTCCCTGATTGACGGCGACCCATTCCTCGGAGCCGAACGGCGCACTCATGTAGTCCGCGAGGCGCAGCAACTCCTTCACGCGCCCTGTGTCGCGCCCTACCCGCGTCGGGATGCCCGTGAAGCCGTAAACGCCGCTGCCGTTGCCCGTCGCCCCCTTGCCGCCGTCGAATCCCGGCGGCACGAGCGGCACCACCTCGGCCCCCTCCACGGGGTAGCGAATCTCACCCGTGCGGGTCATGCGGTCGCCCCAGAAGTTGATGTAGCCCTCGGTGTGCATCCCCGTCTTGCCGGCCTTGAATGCGTCCGCGTTCTGCGTGTTCGTGAATGTGCCGGCGTCGGGGTGGAAGCCGCCGCTCGCGTGGACTCGCCGCACGAACTCGAGGCACTGCCGGAACTCCGGCGTCTCGATGTAGTACGCGAGCGTGCCGTCCGGGCGAAGAATCCAGTCGTTCGGCACCCGGAACATCGGGCGGTAGATGCCGCTCAGGTTCCAGCCGCCGGTCGCCGCAGCCATGCCGTACGTGTTCGCCTGTCCGTCGCCGTCCGGGTCGCGCTTCGAGAAGGCGACGAGCATGTCGTGTACCTGATCGGTATTCGTGGGCTTGGCGATGCCGAGCTTTTTCGCCCAGTCGCCCCGGTAGAAGGGGATGTTGTTGACGCGCAGGATCGGCTTCGGCACGCCGTAGATCTTCTTGTTGATGCGCACCGTGTCCCAGACGTACGAGGGCAAGCGGGCGAGGTTCGGGTACTGCTTGAGGTTGTCGCCCGTCAGTTCGCTCGTCAGATCGGTGAACGCCCCCTGCTGAATCGTGCGCAAGAGGCTGCCCGCCCCGTTAAAGCCGGAGTTCAGGTAGAACAGGTCGGGCAGGTCGCCACCCGCGAGCGTCGCGCTCACTTTCTCGCCGTACGACGCCGAGGGGGTGAAGGTCACTTCCCACTTCACACCGAGCCGCTTCTCCAGGTCTTGCCAGTAGGCGTTCTCGCCACGCGGCGGCGGCGGTGCGTTGAAAAGCACGGCGAAGTGCGTCACGGTGCCGCCCTTGCCGGGGATCATGTTCACCGTTTTGTAGGGCATCGGTACTTTCGGATAGGCGTCCGGCACGCCGTTCACGCCGGAGGGGATGACGCCCTCGATGGCCGGGGCGGCTACCGCCATCGGCACGGCGGTCGGCATCGCCGCCGGTGCAGCGGTGGTCATGCCCGACGGTGCGGTGGTCGGGGCCGTCACCGCCGCCGCCGTTGTTGCCGTTGTTGGGGCGACGGTCGCACCTGCCGTGGTGGGGCGCGGTGGGGCGGTCGGTGCAGGCGGGGCAACCGTCGCCGCCTCGCCCCCGCACGCGGCGAGGATGGCTGCGGCGGCACCCGCCGTTGCGGTGCCGAGGAACTGACGGCGCGTGCGCGAGTAACCGGGACTCGTGGTGTGCGGCATACGGCGACTTCCTTCTCTTCTCCGCGCCAAAGGAGGGCGCGGCATCGCGGCGGGTACGACGACACAGGTATTACAGGCGTTACAGGCAATACAGGCAGATGGCGGCACCCGTGCAGGGCGCGTCGCGTTTGTTACAAGTGCGTATATCCGCCACGATACGACGGGTAGAGGGGAATTGTCAAACAGAGCGCACAGGCCCGCGATCACGAGTGTCGCTCGTAATCGCGGGCCTGCCTCAGCGGACGGAAATCGCCGCTACTTGTTGTCCCGCAGGGCTTGCTCGTACTCCTTGCGGATCGTGTCGCCGCCCCGCGCCCGCCAGTCGCGGATGTAGGCGTCGAGGGCCGAGACCGGCTCGCGTCCGGCCACCACGGGGCCGACGCGGTCAACGCGCAACTGGGTCAGTTCGGCGTTCTTCATGTCGTTCGTGGGCGAGTAGAGGCCGAGTACCGGGTTGTCCACGGCGATGGCCTGCGCCTCGCGGGCGGTCTGCTGTGCCGCCTCCGCTGCGGCGGGTGCAGCGGCGAAGTAGAAGCGGTGTTCGCTCGTGAACGAGTAGGCGAGGCCCGGTCGCTCCGCCCGCCCCTTGTCGGTGGGGAAGGGGGAGCCGTCCATCAGGCGCGTGAAGTGTTGCCCCTCGATGCCGAAGTTCACGAACAGCCACTCCTCGGAGCCGAACGGTGCGCTCAGGTAGTCCGCGATGCGCAGCAGTTCCTTGACGCGCTCGCGGTCCCGCCCGACCTTCGTGGGGATGCCCGTGAAGCCGAACACGCCGCTGCCGTTCGCGGTCGCGCCCTTGCCGCCGTCGAAACCGGGCGGCACGAGCGGCGAGACTTCGGACCCCTCCACGGGGTTGCGCACCTCGTTGGTGGTCAGCTTGTTGCCCCAGAAGTTGATGTACCCCTCGGTGTGCATCCCCAGTTTCCCGGCCTTCCAGTTGCTCGAAAGCTGGGTGTGCGTGGTCGTCGCGGCGTTCGGATCGTACGCCCCGCTCGCGTACAGCCGCCGCATGTACTCCACGCACTGCCGGAACTCCGGCGTCTCGATGTAGTACGTCAGCGTGCCGTCCGGCTTGGCGATCCAGTCGTTCGGCACGCGGAACATGGGCCGGAACATCTCGATGCTCCACGAACCGCCCGCCGCCGAGAGGCCGTAGGTGTTCGGCTGCCCGTCGGCATCGGGGTCGCGCTTCGAGAAGGCGACGAGCATGTCGTGCAACTGATCGGTGTTGGTCGGCTTGGCGATGCCGAGCTTCTTTGCCCAGTCGCCCCGGTAGAAGGGGATGTTGTTGACGCGCAGGATCGGCTTGGGTACGCCGTAGATCTTCTTGTTGATGCGCATCGTGTCCCAGAGGAAAGCCGGGAGCCGGGAGAGATTCGGGTACTGCTTCAGTTCGTCGCCCGTGAGGAAGGGGGTGAGGTCGGTGAACGCCCCTTGCTGCAATGTGCGCAGGATGCCGCCCGCGCCGGGAAACTCCGGGCTGTAGTTCATGTAGAACAGGTCGGGCAGGTCGCCACCCGCGAGCGTCGCCGTCACCTTCTCGCCGTACGACGCCGAGGGGGCGAACGTCACGTCCCACTTCGCGCCGATGCGCTTCTCGATCTCGAACCAGTACGAGTTGCCGTCGCGGGGGGGCGGGGCGGCGAACAGGATGGCGAAGTGCGTCACGGTGCCGCCCTTGCCGGGGACGCCCATCGTGGACTTGTACGGCGTGGGCAACTTCGGGTAGGCGTCCGGCACACCCGGCACGCCGCTCGGAATCGCCCCCTCGATCATTGTCGCGGGAGCGGCTGCCGTCATCGCCGTCGTTGCGGTCGTTGCGGTCGTCGCCCCCGTCGCCGGGGCCATCGTTGCCGCCATTGCCATGCTCGCGGGGGCGGTCGTCGGCGCGGCGGTGGTCGCCCCGGTTGCCCCGGTTGCCGCTACGGTCGCGGTCGTGGGGCGTGGCGCGGCGGCGGTCGGGGCGGGCGGCGCGACGGTGGCCTCGCCCCCGCACGCGGCGAGGATGGCGGCGGCGGCAACGCCCGCGACGCCACCGAGGAGACGGCGGCGCGTCAGTGAACATATCTCAGTCGTCGTACGAGACATGCAGCAATTCCTTTCCCGGAACACGAAACAACGCGGGACACGGTCGCGGGCGTGTCGCGCCGAGCAGGTGCGAGGCCCGTGTACCGATACGGGTATAAAACGGTATATGAGATGCCGACGGAGATGTCAAACTTGAGCGGGGAGCGCGACAAGCGACCGGCTTCGGCACTATGACGGTGCGCGATGAGGGTGTGGAGTGTATCGGCGTCGGTGGAGGGTGGGCTTCACAGCCCACCGCATTGACTTCCCCCGCACGGCGGGCTGAGATCACCACCCTCCACCGGACCCCGCAGCCTCACTGCATACCGCTGTGTAACGGCAAGAACGGCGATTGATGGCGAGTGCTATATGTTCCGTCGCTACCGGGCGAGGCGGGCGACGAGGGCGGCGAGGGCGGTGTCGTCCGGCACCTGCAAGACGACGCGGTAGCCCCGGCGCATCCGCCGCACACCCACGTCGCTCACCTGCTCGCCCAACGCGGCGGCGATGCGCCCTTGTACGTCCGCGACCCCCGCCGGGGCGGGGGGCGGCTCCGGTTCGGGCGGGCGGCTCTCCCAATTGCGTACAAGGGCTTCGGTCTGGCGCACATTCAGCCCGCGCCCGGTCACGGTGCCGAGGGCCGTCACCTGCTCGACGGCGTCGGTGAGGCCCAACAGGGCGCGGGCATGGCCCTCGCTGATCTCGCCCCCCGCGAGGGCGGCCTGCACCTCCGGGGCGGCCCCCAGAAGGCGGATACCGTTGGCGATGGTGACGCGGCTCTTGCCGACGCGACGCGCCACCGCCTCCTGCGTCATGCCGAACTCGCTCACGAGCGTGCGGTACGCGACGGCCTCCTCCAGCGGGTTGAGGTCGGCCCGCTGGATATTCTCCACGAGGGCGAGTTCGAGTTCCTGCTGCTGCGTCACGTCCTTGATGACCACCGGCACCTGCCGCAACCCGGCCTGACGCGCCGCCCGCCAGCGGCGTTCCCCCGCGATGATGCGGTACGGCGTCGGCGCGGTCGGCTCCGCACGGGCGACCAGAAGCGGCTGGATGATGCCGTGTTCGGCGATGCTGGCGGCGAGCGACGCGATCTCGTCCTCCGCGAACACGGTGCGCGGCTGGTAAGGGTTCGGGGTCACGGCGTCTATGTCCACCTCGATGCCGCCGCCGCCCAACGCGCCTTCGGGCATCAACGCGCCGAGGCCGCGCCCCAATCCCCCTCGTTTCGCCGTCATGCGCCCTCCCCCGCCCTGCCTTCGCCCGCCGTTCGCCCGGTCCGCTACGCTGAGGGGCGATTGTACACGATTTGACAGAAGACCGGGAGACGGTACAGTTACGGGCAGGGCTTGTGCGTTCTCGCCAAATGCGCCCCTCCCCCCGTGGGGGGAAGGGGGAGAACCGTTGCGAGATCGCGGCGTATCGGGAACGCCCGGTACGTGCGGTGATTCTTCCCCCTTCCCCACGGGGGGAGGGGCGCATTTGCCCCGCAACGACCGTCGGTGGGAGAACGCATACGCCCTGAGTTACGGGGCATTGCGGCACCGGAAAACGCGACGACGAGGGGCGGGGGAGCGATGGGCGCAACGGGGGTCGCGGCGCGGCCCGAAGAACGGCGCGAGGGGCGGCGCGAGGGGCGGCGAATCGCGTGGGGGCGGGCGGCGAACGCCTGCGGCTGGCTGTTCGGTGCGCTCGTCCTCGTGGCCCTGCTGATCGCGGCGGCTTTCCAGACGCACCCCGCCGCCGACCTCACAATTGGCGACGCCGCGCAGGATGATGCCCTCGTGCGCGGGTTCTTCGCGCCGGAGCGGCAACTCACCTCCGCCGGGGGGCGAGCGTTCCGGTGGAGCGGGGCCGAGAGCCACGCGGACTTTCCCGGCATCGGGCGCACGGCGGCGACGGTGACGCTCACGCTCGCGGGGGGGGCGAACCCGAACCCGGACGTGCGCATCCTCGCCAACGGCGGCGAACTGACGCGCCTCCGCCTCTCGCCCGATTTCGCGGATTACGCCCTACCCGTCCCCGCGCCCTACCTCGTCACGGGGAACCTGACGCTCACGCTCGAAGCCGCCACCTTCCGCAACCCCGGCGACCGCCGCGACCTCGGCGTGCTCGTGGGGCGCGTCCGCGTGCAGCCGGAAGGGGGTCTCGCCCCGCCCCCGGCGCGGCCCGCTCTGGCCCTCTGGGGTGTCGTCGCCCTGCTCACGCTGGCACTGGTGGTGGTCGGCCTGAGCGGGCGAGAGGCGGCAATCGCGGCGGTGGCGATGGCGGTTGCCCTCGCGGCGGGCCTCGCGCTCGCGGGGCTACGCTTCTTCGTCACGGTGGCGGCGGACGAGTGGCTGTCCGTCGCCGCCGCGACGCTGCTGCTCGCCGCCGCGTTGCGCCTCCTCGCCCCGCCCATCTTCAGGCGGCTCGCGGCGGGTGGTCAGCCGCCGCCGCCGCATCCGGCGCGGGCAACAATGGGCGGCGATTCCGCGCTCGCTCCGCTGGTCGCCGGTCGCTGGCTGCTGGCGGCGATCCTCGCGGTGTTCGCGGCGCGGATGGGCGGGCTGTGGCACCCGGCGATGATCGTCTCCGATCTGCGTTTCCATGTCCATCGCTTCGAGGACGTGCTGCGCGGGCAGTGGCTGCTCTCGATCCCCGCGATCTACGACGGCGGGCGACCGACCCCGTACCCGCCCGCCGTCTATGCCCTGTTCGCTCCCTTTGCCCGCCTCGTGCCGGATCACGAGACGCTGCTCACGGTCGGCACGCAATTGCTCGATGCCTTGCGCCTGCTCATCACGGGCGCGGTCGCGTGGCGCATGACCGGGAGCCGCGTCGCGGGGGCGTGCGCCGCCCTGATCGCGGGGGCGGTGCCGGTGGCCTTCCTGCTCTTCTCGTGGGGCAACCTCACCGACGCCGCCGGGGAGGTGGCACTGACGGGCGTGTTCGCGCTGCTCGCCCTCGCGCTGCCGCGCCTGTGGGAGCCGCGCTACGCGCTGACTTTCGTGTCGGTGGCACTGTTCGCGCTCCTCGCGCACATCGGCGTCGCCGTCACCACGCTCGCCCTGATCGGCGTCACCGTGGCGACCATCGCCCTGCGGCTGCTGTGGCGGGAGCGTACACTCATGGTCCTGCGCGAACTGGGGCCGCCCGTGCTGCTTACGGTGGCGACGGGGCTGCTCGCCGTGGCCCTCTACTACCGGATGCCGCTCACCGATCCGCGCATCGCGGCGGCGGAATCGCCCTACGCCGCCGAACTCGACCTCCGCGTCTTCACCGGCTACGTGATCGGCGCACCCCGCCCCGACGCCACGGTTGGCTTGCCCGCGATCCGCACGGAAAGCCCGGTGGTCGCGGTGGTCGGGCAACTGGCTCTGGAATCGTGGGCCTACTTCCGCCTCTGGCCCGTGCTGCTCGCGCCCGCCGGGGTCTGGCTGCTCCGTCGCCATATCGGGGGGTGGCAGGCGGTGGCGGCGGGCGATGACGGCGAGACGCCGGTGTTCGCCGCCCGCTACGCCCCCCTCGTGGTGGTGGGGTGGCTGCTCGGCACCCTCGCGCTGCTCGCGGTCGGGGTGCTGTCGGGGCGGTTCGTGCGCCACGCCGTCAGTGCGATACCGGCGGTGGCGGTGGGGGCGAGCGCGGTGCTCGCATACGTCTGGCGGTGGCGGTGGGGCCGCGTCGCGGTGGTCGCGCTCCTTGCCGCGACGACCGCCGCCACCCTGCTCATCTGGTACGGGCGCATCACGCGGACCTACCACGGGTGACGAGAACGGAAGACTCGAACCACGAAGACACGAAGGCACAAAGGAAAAACGAGAAGTTCGTATTGTCGAGTCGTGTTCATGTATTGCCTTCCTTTGTGTCTTCGTGTCTTCGTGGTTCCGTTTCCCTTGCGGTTGCCGGGGTACTCGCGGCGACGATTCTGACGCTGGCCTATCAGGCGCGGCCCACGCAGAGCTTCGCGGTCGGTGACGCGGCGAGGGACGCCGCCATCGTGCGCGGCTTCTACCCGCCGCAGCGGCAGACGCCCGACGAGGGCGGCGTGCGCTATCGCTGGACGCGGGGCGGCGACGCGGAGTTGCTTTTCCCTGGCGTGGGGCGCGGTCCCGCCCGCGTCGCGCTGACGCTGAACCGGGCGGGCAACCCCGCCGAAACGGTGCGCGTGCTCGCCAACGGCGGCGAGATTGCGGCCTTGCGCCTGTTGCCGGGGTTCGCCACCTATGCGCTCGATATCCCCGCGCCGTACATGACGAGCGGCAATCTCATCCTGACGCTGCAAGCCGCGCCCTACGCCCCGCCGGGGGATCGCCGCGTCCTCGGCGTGGTCGTCAGCGAGGTCGCGGTGACGCCGACCGGGGCGGGTCTCGCGCTCCCGCCCGCCCGCGTGGCCCTGCTGCTGTGGCTCGGCGCGATGGGCGCGGCGACGGGCCTGCTCGTGGCGGGGTACGGGCCTCGCGTCGTGGTCGCCGGTGCGGGTGCGACGGCTCTCGCGTTGGCGGCGGGGCTGGTCGCGGATCGGGCGTTCGTGGCGGCGGGGGCGGGCGGGATAGCGGCGGGCGGTGCCGCGATGCTCGCGGTCGCGGCGTCGGTGCGCCTGACGTTGCCGCCGCTCTGTCGGTGGCGGGGTTTGGCGGTGTCGGCGCGGGACGTGGCCCCGCTCGCGGTCATCGCGGGGGCGGTCGTCGCCCTGCGGCTCGCGGGGTCGCTCCACCCGGCTATCGCGGTGGTGGATCGCGGGTTCCACCTCAACCGCCTCGCGGACGTGGTGGACAATCGCCTGCTGCTGCTGCGCATCCAGTCGGCGGAAGTCGGCGGGCGCGACGTCCTCTACCCGCCGACACCGTACCTCCTGCTCTGGCCCTTTACGGCCCTCGTGCGCGACCGCGCCCTGCTGCTCGTGTTGTTCGCGCTCGTCGGCGATGCCGTGCGGCTGTGCGTGCTGTGGGTGGTGGCGCGGGTCGTCACGGGTGGGGTTCGCGCCGCGCATCTGACCGCCGCGACGATGGCAGCGATGCCCGTGGGCTGGATCGTCTACTCGTGGGGCATCTTCGCCAATCTGTTCGGCGAGGTGATGCTGACGCTGCTGTTCGCGCTGCTCGCGCTGTCGTATAGGCGGCTAGCGGGGCCGCGCCGCGTCCTCTGGGGTCTCGCTTTCGCGTGTGTGCTTGCCCTCGCGTTGCTCGCGCACCTCGGCGTGTTCGTGCTGACGGCGGCGGCGGTGGGGCTGGTCGTGGTCGTGCGCCTGCTGGAAGTGGTCGGCGGTCGGCGGTTGGCGGTCGGTAGTGGGGCGAAAGGTGCGCTCGCGGCTCGCGGCTCGCGGCTCGCGGCCTGTGTCGCGTTCGCCGTCGCCGCCGCGCTCGCGGTGGTCGTGGCGTTCGGGCTGTTCTACCGCTTTCCGGCGGCGCGGCTGCTCGAAGGGAGCTTCGCGCAGCCCGTCGAGGCGGCGGCGCGGGCCGAACAGGAGGCACCGCAGGCCGACCCCCGCATCTACCGCACGGGCGGCGCGACCCCGGACGAGCGCATCGGCCTCGTGGTGGTACGCACCGCGAACCCCGCCGAAGCCCTCGTGCGCGAACTCTGGGGGGTGTCGTATGCCTTCTACGGCGTGTGGCCTGTGGTCGCGGCCCTCGTCGGATTGGTCCTGCTCGTGCGGCGGGCGAGAACCGAATCTCGAATGGATGCGACATATGCCACTTCCACGAGCTACGCGGGGGACGCCGCAGTCGCAATCGGGGTGTGGCTCGGCGCGGCGGCGATCATGCTTGTGGTCGGGCTGGTGGGGCGGCTCTTTGTGCGCTACCCGCTGTTCGCGCTGCCCGCCGTCTCGCTCGGCGCGGGGGTGGCCCTCGCCGCACTGTGGGGGCGCGGGACGTGGGGCCGGGTGGCGACAGTCGCGTTGCTGCTCGTCGCCGTCGTGTGGTCGCTGCTTGTGTGGTATGACCGCATCGTCTATGCCTTCAAGCCCGTGGTGTGACGCCGTTCCCGCGTAGGGGCGGTTCGTGAACTGTCCGTCTTCCTGCGTCCCGGTGCTTGCGTTCGGGCATCGTAATCGCCGGGCCAAGGCAGTTCACGAACCGCCCCTACGCGGGAGCGGGGAAGAAGGCAGCAGCGGGCGACGCGAATTCCGGCAGCACGAGCGAACGCACCGCGTCGTCGCCCGTTGCTTCGACGAGTACGGTGTACGCACCGCCTTCGAGCGCGAGCACGGTGACGGTGTCGCGTTCCGGGTCAACGAGCCAGTATTCGCGCACGCCGAAGCGGGCGTAGAGATCGCGCTTGCGCCGGAGATCGTGGCCCACATTCCCCGGCGAGAGGATTTCCACGCACAGATCGGGCGGTCCCTGAATATTCAACTCCCCCACGATGTCCATATTCGCGTTGCTCACGAAGAACACGTCCGGCTGCACCACATTAACCGGGGAGAGCAGCACATCGGTCTGCATGGGGAACACCTCGCCGACGGCACCCTCATCTACATACGCGGCGAGTGATCGAGTGATGAGCAGAACAATTCTTTGGTGGCGGATGCGCGGTGCGCTCATCTCGAACAACTCCCCCTCGATCACCTCGTACCGCTTGCCGTCATCAAGTGCCGCGTAGTCGTCGTATGTCCAGTGACCGGGGGCGATGGTCTGTCGCAGGGCCATGATAAATAACCTCCTCGAACTCGGCGGTGGTCGGCGGTTAGCGGTCGGCGGTCGGCAGTAAAAATCGCCGACGAACGTTTCCGTATTATAACTGCTAACCGCCGACTCAGAGCGGCGGGGTGCGGCGGTGCCAGTCGGTGCGCGACTGGTAGGCGCGGGCGACCGCGAGAATGGTGTTCTCCGAACCCGCCCGCCCCACGAACTGTACCGAGGTGGGCAGGCCGCGCTCGCCGAAGCCGTTCGGCACCGCGACCGCTGGGAGGCCGGCCACGTTGCCCGCCGCGCCAAGCACGGGGCGTCGCCCGTCCGGGGCGCGGAAGTACTCGCTGAAGCGCACCGTGAGGGGGCTGGCGACGGCGTTCGTGGTCGGGGCGAGGATCGCGTCGTAGCGGGCGAGCAGGGCGTCGAGGTCGCGCACGATCCGTCGTCGCAGGCGGATCGCCGTGACGTACTCCTTGCCGCTCACCATCCGCGCCGCGTAGCCGCCCGTGCGGCACTCCGGGGCGGTCAGTTCCTGCACTTTGCCGCTCGTCACGAACTCGTCGAACGCACTCGCGGATTCGGCACTGAGGATCGTCTGCGTCACGGGGCCGTAGGGGTAGTCGGGCAGTGCCACCTCTTCGAGCGAGGCGAACCCGCGCAGGGTGTCGAGCGTGGCGGCGAAGTTCGCGGCGACTTCCGGTTGCGTGCCTTCCGCCGCCCCCGTCAGCACGGCGAGGCGAAAGCCGCCCGTGCGACCCTCATCGGGGGCGTAGCGATACGGGGCGGCGATGGTGGTGTCGTCGCCGCCGTCCGCCCCCGCGATGGCATGAAGGACGAGGCCGCAGTCGTCCGCCGAGCGGGCGAGGGGGCCGAGCTTGTCGAGGGTGTACGAGAGGGCCATCGCGCCCCGGCGACTGACGCGCCCATACGTGGGGCGCAGTCCCGTGACGCCGCAGTACGAGGCGGGCGTGGTGATGCTGCCCCACGTCTCGGAGCCGATGGCGAACGGCACGCACCCCGCCGCCACCGCCGAGCCGGAGCCGGACGACGAGCCGCCGCTCCACGCTTCCGGGTTCCACGGCGTGATGCCGGGGCCGGTGAACGAGGCGTTCGGCTGGTCGTAGCCGAAGCCGCCCGCCAGTTCCACCATCGCCAGCTTCGCCACGAGCACCGCCCCCGCCCCCCGCAATCGCTCGATCACCGCCGCGTCGTGCGCGAATTGCTGGTCGCGGAAGGGGGCCGCACCCCATCCCGTCGGGATGCCACCGCCCGTGGCGAGCAGGTCCTTGGCACCGTAGGGGATGCCGTGCAGGGGGCCACGGTCGTGGCCCGCCGCGAGTTCGCGCTCCGCCTCCCGCGCCTCCGCCATCGCCCGTTCCGGCGTCAGCGTCGCCACGGCGTTGTACCGCCGCCCCACGCTGTCGAGGCGGCGGAGGAAATACTCCGCGAGGGCCGTCGGCGTCGTTTCCCCGGCGCGGAGCATCCGGCCCAATTCGCGCACTCCCGCGAAGGCGAGGCGGTCGTCGTTCGTGCGGTCGCTCATCCGTCCCTCCCCGGCGTTGTCGCGGCGAATACCGAACCCGGCTCGTCGCCGTTGCGGAGCGACGCGGCGGCGAGGGCGGCGCGGTTGGCGACGATGCCCCGCAACTGCTCCCGCACCCGCGCCACGCCCGCCTCGTCCAGCCGCTCCCCGAATTCCGCCTGTACTACCGCAAGCAGGGCGTCCACTGCGGCCTCTCGCTGTGCTTCATCCGTCACGCGAAACCTCCTCTATGGGCAATACAACGCGGTGGCGCGGGCTAATGAAGATTCGCAACGGGATCGGGTGATTTGTGGCGCGGGCTTCAGCCCGTGATTCGTCTGGCGGGCAGGAAT